>Ga0206126_10001318_pt1 | contig 30194 bp, 36 predicted proteins | sample Helgoland_Spring_5_FD_148621 | JGI IMG/M metagenome (GOLD analysis project Ga0206126, IMG submission 148621) | Pelagic subsurface seawater microbial communities from Kabeltonne, Helgoland, North Sea - Helgoland_Spring_Bloom_20160412_1 | ecosystem: Environmental > Aquatic > Marine > Epipelagic ...
TCAAATAAATAAATAAATTTTTTTATTTTTTTATTTTTTTTTTCTTTTTCAAAAGTATTTAAAAAAATTTTAATTTCTTTTTTAATAATATTTCTATTTAATATTTTATCAATATTTAAGTTTTCCATTTTCTTTTAAATAATATAAATTATATTTATATTAACATAAATGAATATTATTTATTTTTTTATTTGTTATTCCTTCCCAATAAACATCGCAATCTTTTGACCATTTACATTTATCTTCCTGTGTTAAATTAGTTATATCTACTTTTTCACAATTTTCATTTACATTATATATGTGTCTTGCTTTACAAATTTTTCTACCCATTATATTTTTAGGAATATAATAATTTGGACACATACTTGGTATTGGTGGATTTTTTAAAATGCCTTTATTTAAATATATTTTAATTATTAAATATATAAAAAAAATAAATAATAATAAAAATAGTAAATAAATTATATTAGTAATTAATTTCATATATAATTTAATTATAAAAAAAATATAATAACAATTTGATTAACAAAGTGAATAACCATCTTTATTTAATCCATTTGTTATTCCATCCCATGGAACATAACAATATTTTAATTTTCTGGCTTGATCATCGTTATCAAACAATTTGCTTTTTGCCCATTTACATAATTCTTTTTTATTGTGAGTATCTTCATTTGGATTATAATTACTTCCATGAATTTTTATAATTTTTTTACCACAACCATTATCGTCTTCGTCTTTTCCCAATCTTTCAAAATATTCTACTTTACTAGCATCCAACGTTTTTTCAAAATATTTCATAGGTTTTAAAACACAGCAACTAATATCATTACACTTTGAAATATCATAATAATCAGGACATTTACTAAAAGGTAATTTAGGAAATACGATTTTTAAACACGCAAGAGAATAAAATAATAAAAAATATATCACCAATAAAACTAAAACTATGATTATGCCTCTTTTAAAAAAATCACTCATATATTTTATATTTATATTTTTTTATTTTATAATATTAAATATGGAATTTAATAATGATAATAGATTTAATCATAATACATTTAATAAAAATCAAAACGGTAAAGTTGGAATATTAAATTTCAACCCATATGATAAATTCAAATTATATGATAAAATAAAAGTAAAAAATAAAGTAGATTATAGAAATGCATTACAGGGGAGTTGGGCTAATTCTAAACTTTCAAAAAATTTTTTTAGTAATGAAAATATTTTGAATATACAAAATATTTTAAAAAAAAAAGTATATTTTCATTCAAATAAACAATATGAAATTGGTAATCAATCATTGGACCCACTTAAAATGAATATGAGAAATATATATTTTGAACATTCTAAAAATTTACCATATAATATTGAAAAACAAGTTAATGAACTAAATGAAATTTTAACAAATAAACTTGTTCCAGAAATAATTTCAGAAGCAATAGCTTATATTAAATATAAGAGAGATATTAGCAAATTAGTAACACCTATAGATAGACCTAAATCTACATATAAATCTAATACATTAGAATTTAAAAGTTTTTTTTAAAATTCTTGATTAATATAAATTTCCATTTTTTGTTTATACAATTCTTTTTCTTCTAAACCTTTATCAATAAATGGCTGTCTTTCTTCATCAGGTAATTTTTTCCACATTGATCCTAAAATCTTTTGAACCTCGCCTATTTTAAATTTTTTTTTATTACCTTTAAGATTTTTAATAACTTTATCTCTATTTTTATCGCAAAAAAATAAGTAACAACTTTTTGAACGTTTTGGTTTATTGGGATCTTTAATTTTTTTAATTTTTAACTTATCTCCTAAATATTTATTTACTAATTCTTCGCTTTTTTCTTGAAATCCTAAATCAACACAAACACTAGCAATTAAATTTTTATGACTTTCAAACCAAATATTATTAAGGTCTCTAGTATCGTTATTAAATATTAAATGGTCCATTATATTATTTAATAAATTTTTATTATTATATTCTTTTTTTAATATAATAATTAATTGTAATTTTATATAATCAATTTATTTAATCAAATTATAACTTTTTAAAAATATTTATTATTAAATATTTATAATATATAAATATGCAAAATTGTGTTAAAACATGTACATTATTTTATATAATTTTATTAAATTATTTTTTTGTATTAACATTTACTTTAATTTATAACCAAGATTTAAGTAGATTAAATATTTTATTAAATAATAAACAAAAAAAAATTTATGATTTAATAAAACGTGAAAGATGTAAACATTTTTTTATAGGATTATTAATTGGCGGAATATTAGGATATTTAATAATATTAACAAAAATATCAAAAAAAATTAAATTTTGCTTATCAGGAATCGTATTAATATTTTTTACAACTATTATTTATTATATATTGCCTAAAACAACATATATGATTCATCATCTTAGAACGGAAAAACAAAAAAAAGCTTGGATGGAAGTCAACTCTAATTTTATTAAAAAAAAAATAGCTGGGTTCTTACTTGCTATTATTATTTATTTTGGAATACCTTTTATTTTTTAATTAATACACCATCGGTTCTTTCTTTTCTTTTTATTCTATATTTTAAATATTCTTTTTCTAAAATAATTAATTCTTTTAACCATTGTTTTTGAATAGTTGTTTTCTTAATTTTATTTAATAATTTCTTCTTTTCTTCTACATCTTTCATTAGTTTATTATAATTTTCTTCTTCTACACTATCAATCGGCATTGTTCGTAAATATTTATATGTTTTGTCATCATTAATAATATCAAAATTCATATATTTTAATAGTTCAATTACAACAGATTTTTTTTTCCTACGAAGATCTAAATTATCATCACATTGTTCTTTAATAAAACGAGCCTTATTTGAAAGAACAATTAACATTTTTTCTAATTCTTTAATTTGATATTCTTTTCTTTTTTGATAATATTCTAGACGAATTGGAATATAATCTTCTATAATTTCATAAACAGTCTTATATTTTTTTAGTTTTTGATTTGCATTAAATAAATGCATATTTGTTGTTTTTTTAGTAGTATATAATTTAAATACTTTTTCAAATTCATTGCATCCATATTCTATGTTTTTAACAAGAAGTTTATTTAATCCCCCTGACATTAATGTTATTGTAAAATTAATTTTAGTATCTGTACTATTATCATTATAGTTACGAATAATACCCTTTTTCTTTTTATCAGGTAATAAAGTTTCTAAATGTTCTTTAAATTTTTCAGTCCACATTCCAATTGGTAATTCCGTAACCATTACTTTATCTGTTCCGATTTTTTTATAACAACCTTTAATTAAATATTTATCATTTGTAATTTTATTAATTGTACCTTTAAATCCTTCAAAATAAGGTTCAATATTAATTTTATTTTCTTGGTTACTTTTACTTTCTTCATTATTTTTACATTTGTTAATTGTACAATTTAATTTATTTTGTAAATATTCAATAATTTGCGTTGGATTATGCGAACAAATATCTGTTGAAAATCCTGTACCAATACCCTTTGAACCATTAACTAAAATCATTGGGATAATAGGAACATAAAATTGAGGTTCAATTGATGTCCCATCATCATCTAAATAATTTAATACATTTAAATCATCTGAATTATATATGAATTTAGTAATAGGATTTAATTGTGTAAAGATATATCTTTCTGAAGCATGATCCGCCCCACCTTTTAATCTTGTTCCAAATTGTCCATTTGGCATTAAAACCGCAATATTATTAGAACCAACATATTCTTGTGCTTGATTTACAATTGCTTCTGTTAATGATTTTTCACCATGATGATAACAAGAATGCTCGGAAACATACCCTGCCAATTGAGCAACTTTAATTTCTTTTACTAGATTTCTTTTAAATGCTGAAAATAAAATTTTTCTCGTTGAAATTTTTAAACCATCAACTAGATTAGGAATACTTCTTTCACAATCATATTTTGAAAAATGTATCATTTCTTTATTAACAAAATCACTGTATGAAATTTCTTCATTTGATGAATCTAAAATATCTTCTCTTTTATAATTTCCTAACCAAACTTTTCTATCATTCGCACGTTTTTTATTAAATACCATGTCTAATGAATTTTTACATTCATTTCCGTTATATTTAAAATAAATCATCTTTTTCTCTTTAAAATATTCTTTAAATTCCTTAGCAGTACTTGTACCTAAACCTTTATAATATTTAATTTTCCATCCATTAATATTTGTCATTGTTTTTTTCCAATCTTCATATTCGTTTTCATAGTAAAAATTTTTTACTTTTTTACCTTTATTTGCTTTAATAATTGGTGTATTCATAAAACCCATAAAATTATCAAATTTCATTAAATCATTCCATTGAGAATTAAATAAATTAATACACAAACCTTTAATATGACTACCATCTAAATCCTGATCTGTCATAAATATAACTTTACCATATCTTAATTTTTTCATACTTTCTTCTTTTGTTTTATATTTTTTTTTTGTTTCCAATCCAAGAATTTTCTTAATATTTGTAATTTCGGCATTATTATTTAATTTTGATTGCGTAATATCTAATACGTTCATTAATTTACCTTTTAATGGAAACACACCATAAATATTACGATCAGATTTAGATAACCCTGATACAATCCCCGCTTTTGCTGAATCTCCTTCGCAAAGGATCAATGAACATTTTGATGATTTACAACCACCTGCCCAATTTGCGTCAATTAATTTTGGAATACCTTTAATATTTAATGTTTTTTTTCCATCTGTTTTTTTAGCTAATTTACTTTCTTTAATTTCTGTTAAACTAATTGCTGTTTCCATTACACCCAATTTAATAATTTTTTCAATAAAATCATCACTAATAATACATTTTGAACCAAATTTAGATACAGGTGTATTCATTGTTTCTTTAGTCTGACTATCAAATGATGGATTTTCTATTACACAATTTACAAATAGCATCAATTGTTCTTTAATTGTTGTATTTTTCACTTTTATTTTTTTCTTTTTTTCAATATAAGAAATTACTTTTTTAGTAATTTGATTTAACACGTGATCAATATGTTTACCACCTTTTGGTGTATAAATTCCATTTACAAATGATATTTGTGTAAATTCTTCTAATGGTGACAAACATACGGCATATTCCCATCTATTATCTTGCTTACAAAATACTCTTGTTGTTTCATTTTTATTACCAATATATAAATTAATATATTCTTCAAATGTTCTAAACGGTACTTTTTCATTATTAAACATTACATTAACACTTCTGTGAGTAACAGCACCAATATCAAATGTTCTTTTTTTTAATAATTGAAAAATATCATCTGTAATACCATCAATCCCGAATCTTTTAAAATCTAATTTAAATGTCACTTTTGTGTAAGGTTTTTCTTTACTTTTTGACACAATTGGTTTACATATTTTAGAAAGATTATTTCTAAATGTTTGTTTATATTTTAAACCACGAATATGATCTACTGTTTCTATTTCTCCATATGTTGAATATATTAATACTAATTTAAAACCAAAACCATTTTTTCCACCAACAATTTTTTTTGCTTTTTTATCATAATTTGTCGATGTCATTAAATGACCGAAAATCATTTCTGGAATCCATAATTTATGTTCTGGATGTTTAGCAATATCAATACCATTTCCATCATTTAATAAAGTTATTAAACCTTTTTTTTTATCAACAGTTACATTTATTAAAGTAACAGGAATAATTTTTTTTTTATCTTTTTTTTTTGCATTATTCTTTTTTTCTAATAAACGAACATAATGATCACGACAATTCACAATTGATTCATCAAAACATTTATATAATCCAGGAATCCATTCAAATTCTTTAAATTTCATTTTTCCATTTTCAAGAATCCAATTTACTATTTTATCTTTTTCAACTGAACCAATGTATGTATCTGGTGCATCTAAAATATGTTGTTTTTGAGTTTTTTTTTGATATTTTTCTTCCAAATTTGATTCCATGTTATATAATTTTAATAATTAACTTTAAATATATTTATTATTCAATTTATTTTATATATTATATTTTTTATATTTAGGGATTTTTTTTATTGAAAATATTTTTTTTCTTTATTAAATATATAATGGTAAAAAGAATGCATAAATCAAGCGATGGAATGTATCATATTTCAGGAAATAAATATAAAATTCTTGTTGGTTCAAGAGCACAAGTATGGCACGGAACTGCGTATAAAACAACAGGCGGATTAACTAAAAATAAATTAAAAAAAAATAAACATGGTAAAATTGTATCTAAAGCTAAAAGCGCCAAAGGTCCACAAATGCTTAAAAGACTCCACAGAAAAGGATATTTTACTAGAAAAGGTAAGTGGGGATATGTAAAAAAATCACCAGTTAGAAGATCCTCAAAATATGTAGCAAAAAGATCATCAAAAAGATCATCAAAAAGATCATCAAAAAGAAAAAGAACAGTAAAGAGAAAAAAACGCGCTAGAAGAAAAATGAGACGTTAAATAAAAATATTATAATAAAGATATAATAAAGATATAATAAAGATATAATTTATAATATTCATACTAATATTTTATTATTATGAATTTTAATAAACAAATTTTAAAATCATATAAAAATATTAATAAATTAATTATAAATACACCATTACAATATAGCGAAAGATTATCTAAAAAATATAATTGTAATATATTTTTAAAAAGAGAGGATCTTCAAATTACTAGATCCTTTAAAATTAGAGGTGCATTAAATAAAATAATAAATTTAAAAAATATAAAAAATAGTGTTGTATGTGTAAATGGTATTGTATGTGCAAGTGCAGGTAATCACGCACAAGGTGTCGCATATGCTACTAATAAATTAAATATAAAATCTGATATATTTATACCATATAATACACCAAAACAAAAGATTAATAAAATTATTAATTTTAATAAAAAATCTGAAATACATTTAGTAGGTAAAACTTTTGATGAATGTTTATCCAATGCAAATAAATTCGCATTAAAATATAATAAAGAATTAATTCATCCATTTGATGATTATGATATAATATATGGACAAGGAACAATCGGATTAGAAATCAATGAATTAATAAACCCTGATATTATAATTTCAACAATAGGTGGTGGTGGTTTATTATCTGGGTTAAAATTATCTAAAAATATAAATACAACATTAATTGGTGTTGAACCTAAATATTGTGATTCTATGTCTCAATCAATAAAAAAAAAAAAAATTATAAATGTAATTCCCAAAAATAATTTTGTTGATGGTGCAACAGTTTCTAAAATTGGGAAAAAAAATTTTAATATTTGTAAAAACATAAAAATTTATACTTGTTCAATAAATGAAATATGTAAAGAAATTATTGATTTACATAATGAAGATGGAATTATAGCAGAACCAGCAGGAGTTTTACCATTTACAGTATTAAATAAAATAAATATTAAAAATAAAAATGTTGTTATTATTTTATCTGGTGGTAATAGTGATATATATAGATATACCAGTATAATTAACCAAATAAAATAATTTATAATAATTAAAATTTATTATTATAAATTATCAAACCATTTATGCTTTTTTATATCTTCTAAATATATTCTATTTCTAGGATTTGTAAGAAAAATTTTTTGCAATAAATCTTGCAATTCAGGTGTAAAAATTTCTAATTCTTTAAATTTTTTTTCAGGATTATTTATTTCAAATTCATTGAATATTTTTTTTTTAGTTAAAATACCATATATACAAACACCTAAAGACCAAACATCACTATTTATATGATAATAGTTTTTATATAATATTTCAGGTGAACAATAACTAGCTGTTCCAATTTTTTTTGAATTTAAACAATAAATATTATTTTTATTATCAAAAATTTGAGAACATCCAAAATCAATTAATTTTATTTTTCCATTATTAGAATAAATAAAATTTTCAGGCTTAATATCCAAATGTATAATATTGTTTTTATTACATTCTTCAATACATAAAATCATTTTGTGTATATTTTTTTTTGCTTCAATTTCATTAATTTTTTTTTTTTTATTACTATAAAATTTATCAAATAATTCAATTCCATCAATATAATTTGTTAATAAATATAGTGATTTTTCGTATTCTATTAATTTATGATATTTTGGTAAACAATTGTTATTTGTTTTAATATTTTTTAAAATTTTTATTTCATTTAACGCATTTTCTTTTTTATATTTTTTAAATCTTTTACAAGTATAAAAATTACTAGTTTCATTGCTTTTTACCTTATATACATTTGAATTTGCTCCTTCACCTAATTTATATATATATTTATAATTAAATTTAGGTTTTAAAATATGTTTAAACGCATTAAACATTTTTTATATATTTAAAATTATTTTTAAATTAATAAATTATTTGAATAATAATTCAATTTATAAAATTAGAATTTAAATTATATTTAATATTATTTAATTAATGTGTGGTATTACTGGATATATAGGAAATAGTAAAAAATCTTATAATTTACTATTAAAGGGATTAAAACAATTACAAAATCGTGGTTATGATTCAGCTGGTATTTGTATTATAAATGATAATAAATTTATTTTAAATAAATTTGCATCAAATAAAAATGAAACTGGGATAAATAAATTAGAAAAAATAAAATATAAAAATTCAAATGTTGGAATAGGGCATACAAGATGGGCCACACACGGTTCTAGAACAGACATTAATTCACACCCACATTTATGTATCTATAATGAAATTGCTATAGTTCATAATGGTATTATTGAGAATTTTGCAAGTTTAAAAAAAAAATTAATTAAAAATAAATATATTTTTAAATCTGAAACAGATAGTGAAGTTATTGTGAATTTATTATCGTACGAATGGAAAAAGAATAATAATTTTAAAAATGCAATTAACAATACAATTAATCAATTAGAAGGTACTTATGCATTATGTATTTTAAATATAAAAAATCCAAATAAATTATTTTGTGTATGTAATGGAAGTCCATTGTTAATTAGTAAAACAGAAAAAGAATGCTATATTGCATCAGAACAAAGTGGTTTAATGTTACAAACAAATAATTATATTTGTCTACAAAATAATGATATTATTGAAATTTCTATAAATGAAAAAAATAATATTAAAATTAAAACAAATAAAAAATACATTAATAAAGAAAAACATTCAAATAAAATATCAACAACATTTGCGCCATATAAAAATTGGATGATTAAAGAAATATATGAACAAAATGATGTTTATGATAGATCTCTTAATTTTGGTGCAAGAATTTTAAATAATGAAGTTAAACTGGGTGGATTAGAAACAAAAAAAGAACAATTAAAAGAAATAAATAATATTATTTTATTAGGTTGTGGAACATCTTACTACGCCGGATTAACTTGTATATCATATTTTAAAACATTGTGTAATTTTAATACCATTCAAATTTTTGATGGTGCGGATTTTTCTGAAAATGATATACCAAAAATAGGAAATACAACATTTATTTTATTATCACAATCGGGAGAAACAAAAGATTTACATCGTTGTATTAATATTGGAAGGAAAAATAATATATTATTAATTGGTGTAGTAAATGTTGTTGACTCTTTAATTTCTAGAGAAACCGATTGTGGTTGTTATTTAAATGCGGGGAGAGAAGTTGCTGTTGCTAGCACTAAGTCATTTTTTGCTCAATGTATAGTTTTGTCTCTTATTTCAATATGGTTTTCGCAAATACAAAATATCAATCATAATATTAGAAATAATTTTATAAAAGATTTAAGAAAATTAAAATTCGATTTACAAAATGTTTTACATAATGAAAAAATATATGATAAAATAAGTAAATTATTATATAAAAAAAATAATTTATTTATTTTGGGGAAAGGTAAAAATATTGCTATAGCAAAAGAAGGTTCACTTAAAATAAAAGAAGTATGTTATATTCATGCTGAAGGATATTCTGGAAGTTCATTAAAACATGGACCATTTGGTTTATTGACAAAAGGATTTCCAGTAATTTTAATAGATACAATTCCTGAATTTTATTCTAAAATGAATAATGTTTATAATGAAATTAAATGTAGAGAAGCAGATATTATTTTAATTACAAATAATAATAATAATAATATAATTATAGAAAATGAAGTAATTAAAGAAAATACAAATATAGAAAATAAAAGTATTGAAGAAATTATAAAAATTCCATATAATGATACATATAATAATTTATTGTCAATAATACCGATTCAAATTATTGCATACAAAATATCTTTATTAAAAGGGATAAATCCAGACTTTCCAAGAAATTTGGCAAAAGTTGTTACTGTAGAATAAAAATTTGTTATTTTTCTTATTTTTTCTTATTTTTAATAAGTTCAAGATATTTATCATATTTATCATAATCAATCATAACTTTTAAACTTTGAAATGCAAAATTATTTAAACGATATTCTTTTTTCATATATTTTGCAATAGCCCAATCTTCGCTCAATTCCTTTTTTATTAAATGAAAATGATTTGTAACCAGATCTTCAATATTTCTCCTTGATAAAGCATACAATCTTCCATTTGTAAAAGGCAAACCATCGCCAACCACATATCCTTCTGGGAATCCATCTTTTGCATGAACTCTTGGTTGATATTGTTCTACTTTTTTATGTAAAATATACATATTTCCAACATAATCTGGTTTTTTTTGCAGTAATGCTGCTGCTAATATGGAAAAAATTTTAGGTACAATTACTCTTTGATCATCATCCGATTTAAAAATATATTTAAACGAATAATTTTCAAATAGTGCTTTAAAACCCATTATTGTTTTGTGTGGTAAAGAGAGATAATCATCTTTCGTATTAGTATAAATAATATTTTCATTTTCTTTAATTATATAACCTCTTTTTTTGTGTTCTTTTGTTTCCTTATCCTTCTTTTTAAATAATCGCTGGTCTCCAACTAAATGAAAATATCTCATACCTTTCATAATATCATTATTTTGCAAAAATTGTTTTATTTGTCCTTCTCTTCTCTCTGTTTTATATTTACGACAAGAGAGAATCATTAATATAAAATCATCTTTTAATGCATTATCCATTAATTTATATTAATATATTAATATTTAAATATTAAAAAATTATTATTATAAAATAAATGTTTGGATATTATATTAATTTAAATCATAGAACAGATAGGAAAGAACATTTTGAAAAATTAAAAAAAGAAAATAATTTTTTTAAAAATGTGGAAAGAATGTCTGCAATATATAGTAAAACATATGGTGTTGGATGTACGTTGTCACATATAAAATGTCTTACAAATTTTTTAAAAAGAAGTGATAAATATTATATTATTGTAGAAGATGATTTTTGCCTTTTAAATAAAGAAAATTTTAATAATTTTATAAAACATTTTGATAAAATTAAAAATGATGATAATTGGGATATAATTGTTTTAACACCAAGAGGTATAACAATTGAAAAAAATAAAATAAGTAATTTTCATAGAATTATAAATAATCAAACAACAACGGGTTATATAATTAAGCATGATTTTATACCAAAATTATTATCTGTTTATAAAAATGCAGTTGTTAAATTAATGAAAGGTTATAATGGTCCTCTTCCAAATCCATATTGTACTGATCAATGTTGGAAACCATTACAAAAAAATAGTAATTTTTTATACTATAAAGATATTTATGGTGGTCAATTACCATCATATTCGGATATTGAAAATAAAATTGTTAACTATAATAAAAGATTTTTAAAACAAATTTATTATTAGTTAGATATAATATTATAAGTTTTAAACCTTTGAACATTTAAAACGCCGACATAATTAATATTTATCATTTTCTAAAATAAAAAATGGAACCACATAGGAATATTTAATATTTAATTCTTTAAACATATTTTTAAAATGTTTTAAAGAATTAAATATTTATTAAATAAATTCAAAATAGATTCACCCGTATTACTAGGCATAAATTCTGGTGTAATTTTTGGATTATTTGGAACATAAAAAATATATTTTATCTTATTTGAATTAATTAACTTTATCCACCATTCTATATCTTTAATATTACATTCTGGAAATGAATGAATATTAACAACTATATCTATTTTCAACGTTTTAATTTTTTCTGGAATATCATACAAATTTATAACACTGTCACTTTTTTCATTTAAGTATTGTTTTTAAAAAAATGTGCTTTGTGGTATTGCGTCAGTAATATAATATTTAGAGTTGGGAATACAATCTAAATATCTTTTACACAAACGACCGTAACCACCACCAATTTCTAAAAGTGAAAGTTCGTTTAAATTTTGAAAAAATGATTTTAAAAAATATATTTCTAGTATTGAATCCAATAAATCTCTACTTATTTTAATATTATCAAAATCATAACTTTTACAACCATAAGAACCACACTCAAATGTTTTATTTAATAAATTATCTTTATCAATAGATTTTATTATTTTATAGTATTCTATATACGTTCTTTATTATCGCCTAGTTGTTCCTGCCATACGAAAGCATTTTCACCTCTAAAATTTGCATTGAAAGATTTTAGTATATAATTACTGCTTTGTTTCCAAACAGTTGGATTTATATTAAAGCCATTTTTAATATAAAAGTCATTGTATTTATTTTTTAATATAAGTAATTCCATATAATTTATATTAAAAAATAAATTTAAGTAACTTTTATAAATAATAAATTATATAATTTGTATTAATTGTAACATATATTTTTTAATTCTTCATCAAATTTTTTTACAATAACCCAACCTAGATTTTTTAACTTTGTATTATCCATATAGTATCTTGTATCATTATATACTCTATCTTCAACATGTTCTATCCATTTTGAGTAATCATCTGTTTTTTTTATTAATTTAATAATTTTTTTAGTGATATCCATAATTGAATATTCGTCATGACAACCGATATTATATATTTCCCCGATAACCCCCTTATGTAATATTAGTTCAAAAGCAGTTGCAGTATCATAACTATGGAGAAATGCTCTGACATAACTTCCATCTCCGTGAACAGTTACTTTTTTATTAGATTTTAACAACTTTATAAACTTGGGAATAATTTTTTCTGGATATTGATTTGGTCCATATACATTATTTCCCCTAGTAATTATAATAGGCATTTTATAACATCTTGCGTATGAACCAACAATCATCTCTGCCGCGGCTTTTGTAGCAGAATACGGGTTATTAGGACATAAAATAGAATGCTCTTTTTTAGCTATTTTATCATCTAAATTTGAATCTCCATATACTTCATCTGTAGAAACATGGATAATTTTTTTAAGTTTTCCATATACTCTACAATCTTCTAATAAACTATGTGTAGCTAATACATTATCCTTTGTATATTGTAAAGAGTTTTTAAATGATGCATCAACAGCTGTTTGGGCAGCGAAATGTATAATATGTGTTATATTATATTTATTTAATAAATATGAAATTAAATCAGTATTATTTATATTTGATTTTATAAAAATATATTTTTCATCTTTTTTGATTTCTTCACTAATATTGTTTTTATTTGCTGCATAATATAAACAGTCTATATTTACCAAAACATTTAAATTATCTTTATTTTTGGGAAAATAATAATTAATAAAATTTGAAGCTATAAATCCATACCCTCCTGTTACAAGAATATTCATTATAAATTAATTATACGATTTATTTTTAATATAAAAATAAAAATATATAAAAATATTAATATAATAATATTAAAATGAATATCCCATTTTTAGATTTACAAAGAAATTATAACACAATAAAAAAAGAGGTCAATGATTCTATACAATCGGTTTTAAATAAAAATAATTACATATTAGGCGAAGAATTAAGTATATTTGAGAAAAATTTTGCTAGTTATTTGGGTGTAAAACATTTTATTGGTGTAGGCAATGGAACAGACGCACTAGAAATAGCAATTAATAGTTTAGACTTGAAAGAGACAGATGAAATAATAGTGCAATGCAATACTTATGTAGCAACTTGTTTGGGCGTAGTTTCAAATAATTGTAAATTAGTATTATGTAAATGTGATAGACATAATTTTCAGATTAATATTGAAGATATGAAAAACAAAATAACCAGTAATACTCGTGCTATTATAGTAGTGCATTTATATGGGTTAGTTACAAATATGGATAAAATAGTTGAAATTTGCAATGAAAACAATTTAATATTAATTGAGGACGCAGCACAAGCTCACGGTGCTAAGTGGAGGGATAAAAGAATTGGTAGTTTTGGAAAAATTTCGTGTTTTAGTTTTTATCCTGGAAAAAATCTAGGTGCTTACGGAGATGGGGGAGGTATCGCAACAAATGACGATGAATTAAATTTAAAAATAAGAAAGTTGCGAAATAATGGAAGTATTATAAAATATAAACACGAATTAATCGGAAGAAACAGTAGGTTAGATACAATACAAGCCGCAATACTAGATGTTAAATTAAAATATTTGGATTCAAATAACCAAAAAAGAAGAGATGTTGCTAAGAAATATAAATCTTTATTAAAAGATGTTGAGGAAATAGAATTACCTATTGAATTAGAAGATGCAGAACCAGTATATCATTTATTTGTAATAAAAACTAAGCATAGAGATAAATTACAGGAATATCTAAAAAAATATAATATTTCTACATTAATACATTATCCAATAAGTTGTAATGAATTAGAGTGTTTTAAGAAATTAAATTTTGCCAAATTAGATAATAGTTTATCAAGCGAAATATTATCATTACCGATGTTTCCTGAACTAACTAATGAAGAAATAGAATATACTTGTAAAATAATAAAACAAATGTTTGAAGAAAGAAAAAAAAATATAATACAATTTAAATCAAAATTAACTAACAATAAAGATGGAATTTTACATTGTATCAATAAGTTAAATTTTGAAACAAATCGTATATTTTATATTGATAAGTTTAAAACAGGAGAAACAAGAGGAAATCATGCAAATATAAATACAGATGAATATTTATTTGTATTAAATGGAAATCTAAAATTAGAAATAATTAATAAAAATAATGAAAAAAAAACCTTTTATTTATTTAAAGATGAAGGTATTTTAATTGAAAGAAACAATTGGATTATATTTAGTTCTATAAATAAAGATACTATTGTAATGATATTGGCGAATAAAGAATATAAGGACACTCAAAGCATTTATGATTTTGATGAATTTTTATTATAATTATGATATAAATATAACTATAAATATGTTATTATATGAATTCCATATCGAAATTTGCAAGATTATGTTCATCATTAAAAATTGGTTTTAATAATGAAATAGGTAAAAATGTAAAAATTTACAAGAATGTTATGATAGGAAATAATAATAAAATATATGATGGAGTTACTTTATATCCAAATACAGTTATTGGAGATAATAATATTATTTTAAATGGAAATATTATTGGAGAGCATCCAGTTAATGCTGATGATGATATTGTTAATTTTGAAAAAAATTATGATAATGGTGTTCTTATTGGAAATAATAATTTTTTTCATATTAATAATGTTATATTTGGTGGTGTTGATAATTCTACAAAAATAGGAGATAATAATAAATTATTAGCCGAAAATCATATAGGGCACGATACAATTATACAAAATAGAGTAACTTTATATCCAAGATGTATAACGGGTGGCTACAGTATAATAATGTCGGATAGTTCTATGGGATTTTATTCAACAATTCAACAACGAAAAAAATTAGGTAATTATGCAATGCTAGGGGCTGGTAATAATGCGAGTAAAGATGTATTCCCTTTTTATATTCAGGTAAATAATAAATATATTAGATTTAATGATAAAAAAATACCAGATAATTTTGATATTTATAAATATCAAAATGAAATTAGAATACTAACAGAGAGATATAAAAATAAAACAAATGATATTTTTAATGGAATAAATGTATCAAAAAATATTTATAAAACAATAAATAATTTTATACTTTAATTTAAATATTAAAGTATAGTTAAATTAATGAAAAGTAACGAAATATCTATTAAAACTTTTGTCCCAGGGTTTGCAATGGGTATAACTAGAGCCTTAATTTCGCATCCATTTGAAATATTAAAAATTAAATCGCAACTAAATTTAAAAAAAAAAGTTCCTCTTTTCAAAGGTTTGCATTATTCTTTATTAGCGAGTGGTATTGAAAGAGGAATTCAGTTTGGATTGTATGATTTTTTTAAAAATAATAGTGATTCAAATTTAGTTAGTAGTTTAAAAGCAAGTTCTTTATCTACTTGTATAGGAATACCATATAATTTTTATATAGTTAATAAATCGGTAGTAAATCAAAAATTTAAATTTAATTTGTCAAATTTAAGTAAAACTATTCCGTTAGAATATTCTAGGAGTTACTTAGGATCTGCGTTATTTTTATATACTTATAATGAATTAAAAGATAAAAATATACCATTATGGTTGGCTGCATTTTGCGGGACTACTAGTGTTTGGTCAATTACATATCCATTGGATAATATTAGAAATCAAATTATAAGTAAAAATAATAATTTTACATTTAAAAATTTGTACAAAGGGATACAGTATCCGGTTTTAAGAAGTATCCCTTCAAGTATAATGGGAATGTATATTTATGAATTTGTTAAAAATATAATTTAAATATGTATAAATATATAATATACAAATGAAAACTTTTACAATTTGTATACCATGTGTAGATAAACATATAGAAAAATTTGATAAATTATTAGAGTCTTTATCTAATCATATAGTTAAACCAGATAAAGTAATAGTTTCAGTTAGTCCAAAATATTTAAATTTGGATTTACATGAAGAAAAAAAAAAGTTAGAAGCAAAATTCCCATTTTTATTATGTTTAGTGCAAAATAAGGTAACTAATTGTAGTGAAAATTTAAATTATATTTTTGATAAAGTTGAAACTGATTATACTATAATATGGGGGGCAGACGATTTTTTTCACCCTCAATATTTAGAAATTATGAATTATATAATACAAAAATACAACCCAAATATAATATCTCATCTATGGGATACAATGTTATCAAAACTCACAAAGCAAAATCCTAATTTAGCATATGATTTTGATGTATTTTCAAAAATCAACCTGAATGAAATCGTAAGTTATAATGACAAAGATATAGAAATATATATGCATCGAAATGACGGAAGAGGAAGACAAGTACCTCGTTTTCATATAAAACAAAAATTTATATCAAATTTACATTATGGAATGCAAATATTTAAAACAAAAATAATAAAAGATAATAAATTTTTAATAGGACCAGATTATGATTATAGGGCTGATACATTATTTTTAACGGATATGTATAAAAAATATGGAAATATGCGAATTATAATGGAAAATTTAATTCAATATGTTCCAGGCGAAACATATTAGGGATAATATTATTTATTTGCCTTTATAGCATTTCTAATTATTTTAGTTATATTATCTAAATATTATGATATTATTTAGATAATAACATTAATTCTGCTATCCCAAACTTACATACTATTATAAGTATTAATAGTGTCGATTATTGAATTATAAATTGTTTCATTTTTTATTTTAATTGTATTAATAGATTCTAGTTTATCTAAAAATGACTCTGGTTTAGTAATATCGTACCCAGTTTTAATATTAAAATAATAAATGGATTCAAATAAAATTAAATTACAATTTAAGATTTGTTCACACCACTTTTCTGACAGACACTCGTTTGACCACTCATTAAATATATGTATTTTTTCATATATGCACTTATTAAATCCAAATGTCCCCCCCGCATATTTATTATTAACCCACTTTGACCAGTTGGGATATTTTCCATCCCAAATTCCTAATAAAGATTTATCATTTAGTTTTAATTGGTCGTCCATCTCAAAAAATATTACCGCGTTATTATGACGATTATTGATACCATAAAATTGTTTTTCATTTTTGTTATATTTTTCATATATTTGTTTATAAAATTCTTTACATATTAAGTCATTAGAACCCATTACCATAGTAATATCTTTATTTTTTTTAATACTATGTGTAAGACCAATTTTAAATTTATTATTTAACATTTCTTTAATTTTTGGGTTTAACCAATAGACGCCGTTTTCAGCAGAACCGAATTGCGTAAAAATGACATATGAATTATTTGAATTATGTCCAAATATATCCTTAAATAAATTTATAGATAATTCAGTATTACAACCAACAACTGTAAATGATAAAATTATTTTATCTCTTATTAAACTTCTTGCCAATTTGTTCATATATTTAAATATTTTTTCTGTATGAAAATATCTTCTAGATTTATTTTCAAAATATGTTGGTATTACAATATCTATAAATAATTTATTATTGTTCATTATAGTTTGTATATCTTTATATTTTTAAATCAAAAAATATAAAGATATGTTAAGTTTATTATTATAAATGACATTAACTTGTGTATCCGGATATTGGAAAATAAAAAATAAACATGATAATAAATTTGAAAATTGGTTTAATAATACATTAAAATTTAATTGTCCATATGTTTTTTTCTCTGATAAAGAAACGATAGAGGTAATAAAAAAATATCGGGGAGATTTACCAACACATTATATTGAATGTGATATAAAAGATTTCAAAACTTATAAATTTAAAGATAGAATGATAACACATCCAAGGCATTGCACTTCTATAGAATTAAATTTAATTTGGAATGAAAAAATATTTTTAATTGAAAAAGCAATAGAATTAAATCCATTTAAAAGTGAATATTTTATGTGGATGGATGCGGGAATGTCTTCTTTCAGAAATAAAATGCCCCCATCAATACCATTTCCAAATTTAAATAAATTAAATAAATTACCAAAAGATAAATTTATTTATTCTTCTTCGCATAATTTCACTTATAATGAAAAATTTGTAAAAGGACATTATCATTTACACCACCATGTGTCAGGAACATATTTATTTCATAAAAATTTAATTAATAAACTAGTTGATATTTATAAAAAATATTTAAGTTTGATAGATAAAAATGATATTTGGACAGACCAAGTAATATGGACCCTTATTTATAAGGATAATAAAGAATTATTTTTTAAATTATGTGATAATTATGGGACTATTCCTCTTTATTTATATTAAATTATTCTATTTTTATCCAATTTTCTGGAAATAAATCTTTTGTGTTAATATTTTTAGTAGGTCGAAACCATATTTTGGAATAACATACTATTTTTTCAGGATAATTATTAAAATATGCACCCCACCAACTAAATGTGCTATTTGCTATAATATTATGTTTACAACAAGACATTAATAACATTTGTTCCCAATCTGCAATATTATAAGAGCACTGTACTATCTTTATATTTTCAAACTTTTTAGAAATCTTCTCTATATATGTTTTAATTAATTCATCATCTACCTGTTCACTAAAAACTAATATTGAATATTTTTCATTAGTATTATTTAATACATATTTTAAACTATTGATAAAATAATCAAGTTCAAGAATTGTGTGTGTTTTATTGGGATATTTAAAATCTCCTAATCGGAAATGTATACTAATAATTTCACTTGAAAAATATTCTTTATACTTTTCTTTTATAACTATCTTTTGTTCCTCTATTTTTATTAATTTTAATATTTTATCATATTGAGATTCAAAATATTTATATGACTGAAAATATCCATTTATTATAAAATCGTTTTTATTATTCGGAATTAATTTAAATGTAAACATTGGTTCCTTATATCTGAATAATTTTGGTGTATTATTATATGTAAATTTACTTAATTCTGATAATATATTTTTCCAATAAGTTCCCCTTTTAGATATATGATCTAGTGGTGAAACATTACAAGGTTTTGTAGATTTTATTCTAAATTCAATATTATTTGTATATGCATATGAAATACCACAAAAGATTTGAAATAATTGATTTCCTAATCCACCACATAATTCAATATAAATCATTTTTTATCATAATTTAAAAAAAATTATTTAAGTTAATTGCTTATGTTATTCTTTTTCTTATATCGTTAATTGTTGATGTAGTTGAAATACTATTTGTTCGTGGAAGATAAACTATTTCACATATATCTTTAAACTCATCAAATTTACCTAACCAGTCATCACCCATCACAAGAATATCTGCTTTATATTTTAATATATATTCACGCTTTAATTCAAGAGATTCTTCTATAAATACTTCATCAACACCTTTAATATTTGAAATAATTTCTAAACGATGATTTTGATTAAATATAGGTTTTCTGTTTTTCTTACTAAAACTAAAGTTATCACTAGATATTCCAACTATCATTTTCCCTTTTCTACCCTTCATTTTAGAAGCGCGATTTAATATTTTAAGATGACCAATATGAAACATATCAAATGTTCCAAATGTTATCACTATATTATTTTTATACAAAAAAGGATACTTTACTTTCATCCAATTAGGAATTGTAAATGATATTCTACCTTCATGAGGATATTGCTTATTAATTGATAATATAGGAGGTGGATACCCCCCCCATGCTTTTTTGCAATAAATTTCTAATTGATTAGGAACATATACTTTTATATCTTCAAAGAACATTTCTTTGAGTGGAAAAATAAGATTATATTTATATGGTTGACTATCATTATTACATGGATTTGGTATTAAAATTTTTTTTTTAAGTGTATTAACAAAAATATCCATTTGTATACCATTATGCCAGCTTTCATCTTTCCAATCATCATATTGAGCATACAAATAACGTATTTTTCCGATATTTGATTTGTAATATTTGTCTGTGGATTTATCCTGAAACCAATAATCTTTAGATAAATTTTTCTGGATTATTTTTTTTAACTTTTCATAATCAGTTTTCAACATTGCAACATCAATATCAGCATCATGTGGTATCCAACCCTTGTGTCTAACAGCACCAATAAGTGTTCCGCCAACACACCAATATTTTAGTCCATTGGTGCGACATATTTTATCAAATTCTCTTAACATATCTGTCATAATTTTTTGACCTTTTTTAAAATCTGCTAATTCTTTTTCAGAAAAATCTTTTAGAAGTTTCATTATATTTATACATATATAGTTTTTTTAAGTAAATATAAATTGGATTAAAAATCATCCATTATTAAATTATAATTAAATTCTTTATTTTTAAAAATTTTTTTTTATTTAGATAATAATTATACAGATTCAATGAAAAATATAAAAAATTTTAAAACTAAATATATTTTCTTACTTTTATTTATTTAAAGATAAACACTTATTTATTTTAATAATGAATTCTAATTCTAATAAATATGTATTAGAAATTAAAACCGTTCAAATTTCTCCATTTAGAACATTAATGACTGCTTTAAAAGATATATTAATTGAAACTAATATTACTTTTCAAAAAGATGGTATACGTGTTGTTAATATGGACAAATCACATACTATTTTGGCTCATCTTTTTCTAGATGCTACAAAATTTGAGTATTATTATTGCAAATTTCCAAAAATTACAATCGGTGTTAATATGTTTCATCTTTTTAAATTAATCAATTCTATTGATAATGATGATACATTAACAATTTATATTGAAGAATCTGAATATTGTGATGGTATTGTTGATTATCTTGGTCTTAGATTTGAAAATGGCGATATTAAACAATGTAAAAATCAAAAACTTAAATTAATTGAACCAGATGAAGAAGAATTAGATGTTCCAGAAGTACAATTTTCTTCTATTATAACAATGCCTTCTTCTGACTTTCAAAAAATTATAAGGGATCTTTCTAATATTTCTGAAAGACTCGAAATTAAATCTGTTGGTAATGAATTAATATTTAAATGTAATGGACCATTTGCAATGTGCGAAATTAGACGTTCTGCTTCTGATGGTGTTATGGAATTTATTAAAAATGAAAAAGATAAACAAATTATACAAGGCGAATATTCACTCAAAAATCTCGGATATTTTATTAAATGCACTAATTTATGTAATTCAATTGAAATGTTTCTTGAAAATGACCTACCCCTTATTGTAAAATATGATGTAGCCAGTTTAGGTGCAATCAATTTAGCATTAGCACCTTTGCCATCAGCATAATTTATTTTAAAATTTTTATAATTATTATAGTGATATTTAATTAATATCACTATAATAATTTTATAATAAATTTAAAAATTATTTGTAATTAAAATATAAAAATATGTATAAAAAAAATATTTCAACTAATCGTTTTTTATTATATGAAATATTAGAAAGAAAATGTAAATTACAAGAAAAAATATTAAAATCTACAAAAAAAGAATTAATTGAAAAAACATTAGAATTGTCAATTGCAAAAAAAGAAATTTTAAATTTAAATAAAAAATTAAAAAACTATAAAAAATAATTTTAAAAAATAACAATATATTCTAATATATATGGGAAATACATTAACACACACATATATTGTAAAACATATAATAGAGAGAAAAAATAAAAAAATATACAATTGTAATAATAATTATAAAAAAATATATAAAATAATAGAAAATAAAAAAAACACCGGAACGTTAAAAAATAAGATATTAATTTAATATTTTATATTATGTTTTCTAAATAAACACCCTTTTTTATTAATCCCATTTATGTTAACTAATAGATCGGTATTTTGATAAGAACTGTTTTTTAACCATATTTTTAAAATATGAAAATTTTTTTTTGGTGATAATGTTATACCATTTATATTTTCTAACATTTCTTCATTCTCGGTTATTGTTGAACCAAATAGTAAAAAACTTATTTCTTTCCAAATTTTAGGAATTTTAGATGTTTCAACTTTAAATGAAAAACACCCACCTTTAATATTTTTTGGATCCTCCCATATAGGATTTATTTTATCTTTCATTAAAAATAACATACAATTTTTAATTAAAATATCTGGTAAAATATTGTAAATATCTAAAACATCTTCAACATTTTCAAAAAAATAAATCTTCTCATAACTTTTTAACGACCAATTTGTGTCATGAGGTAAGTGTGAAAATAAATTCCATTTACAAGATAATGGGTGAATATCATTATTATTGATAACACTCATTTATATATGTAATTAGATTAACTTTTATTTAAATAGTTTTCGTTATTTTTATACTATTTTGTTAATTACATTAAATAAATGTTATTAGATTTTTTTAGAATTTTCAAATTTATCTAAATTATCTAATATATTTGTTACTTTATATCCTGATTCTTCATTATTTAAAATTATTTTTTCTTTTTTTGATAAAGAAAAACAATTAATATTTTTGTCTATTATTTTTAATTCATAATTTTCATCTAATATTATATCATATTCATAAAAATCTAAAAACCAATTTAAAAATTCAAAATCAAATACTTCATTATTTTCAAAAAATATACTTTTTATATGTTCATTTTCAAATATAATATTATCATTTTTATTTTTAATTTCAACTTGAATAAACGGTTGTTCTATTCGTTTTGGTAAATTATTTATATCAAATTCATTATTTGTGAATCTGTAAATTTCTTTTATATCATTATTCTCTTTAACATAAAATTTAAGAGGAAATTTATTTAATTCTTCTGGAACATTCTCTAAACTAGAGTAAACAATTGATTTATTATTATAAAATACAAAATAATTTTTTATAATATTTTCTTTTTCTTCTTTATTTGATTTATAAAAATTATTTTCTAAATAAAGTCCCATTTTAATTTTTTTTAATAATATCAGGCTTAAAAAATTATTATATTTTCCATTGTAAATATTTAATCCTAAATATAAAGGTACGATTATCAAAAATGGTTTAATTAAATTTATTATATCAAACATATTTTATTATATATATTTTTTTTTTTTTAAATATTTTTTATTATATATTATGAATACTTACAATATTTAATGTTGTTATAAATTTATCATCCTTGTCATAAACATCAATTGTTTGGTTTTTTGATATTTTTTTATTTTCAAATTTTAATTTAATATTATTATTTATAATTACTTTATTTTTGTTTATAAAGTAAAAACCATTTTCTGAATTATATTTAACTCTATTATCATTGAAAAATTTAATTTCTTTTGAAATACCCGTATCATCTTTGAAAATTATTTTTTTATTTCTCATATTTATATTATTTAAACTAAAATTTGTTACCATTCCTTTTTTTCCTAATATATTTTGCAAATAATCACTATTTAAAAAGAAATTACCTGAATTATTTTTATTTCCTCTGTTATTCCATAAATATAATAAATCTTTTTTTGTTAATCCATCATCATCACCATATAATAATTCATATTCGCGTGCATCCACTTTTTTTTTATCTTTTGTTTTATTTATTTCTTTTGCGTTTTCGTAATCAATTGTAGAATTACTTAAATCCTGTATATTGCTTTTATTGATATTATTAATAACTCTTCCCGTTTTTGGGTCTAAACCAAAAGCAAATAATAACATTGAAATTATAATTGACATTAAAATAAATGGTATTGCTATTATTAACCAAGCCAATACCGTCATACCACTCATACACATTGCATTTAATAAAAGTGTAAATATTATTGTAACTATCATTTTCATTAAACCTGTATTATAATAACCTTGATAAACATCTAAACATACTTGGGTTAAACCAAATATTAAGTATATTAATGCTGGAATACAAAAATTAGATATCATATTATATATAAAAAAATAAAATTATTTATTTCTATTAAAAATAATAAAAAATATTTTATATTTATAATTATTTAAACAAAAAAAATAATAATTTATTAAATGGAAAAAAATACTGATACGGAATTTGAAAAAAATATTAAAATAATAATGGGACAAACAAATTATAATAAAGAAAAAAGTATTAAAAAATTAAATGAATGGAATAATGAACATATGAACGTTATAAAAGAATATTTAAACCCCAATTTTAATAAAAATAAAAAAAAAATAAATAAAACAAATAATCAAAAAATATTTACAGAAATAAGAAATTTTATGGATAATATACAGTATAAATCAAAAAATTAAAAAAAATTTTTTTTTTCACTAATGTTTTTTCTTTTTAAAACATATTTTGATTTTATAGGTTTTTTATTGTACATATCATTATATATTAATGGTATTTCATTATTATCTTCATACAATTCTGGCATTATTTTTATAAGTGGTTTATCTACTACAAAATATATGCGATCATTTGATAATAGTTTCCTATATTCTTGAATAGTTAATGTTCCATAAAATTTATCTAAAGTGTAATACGGATTCGGTGCTGGTTTTATATTTTTTTTATATTTAAACACTTCAGAATACATATTATTTAAAAGTGCGTATCTTTCCCATCTTGTTGAATCATCAATTGATTCATTTTTTAAATAAGCAACGGCACATTCTGGACTACAAAAACAACCATATACTTCATATTTGTTTGTACATTTTTTTGGTAAAAAAATTGGATTATTAGTAAATGAATAAGTACACCAAAAACAAGCCGACTTTTTAAAACTCATATTATTATGATAAATATATTTTAATTTCCTTAATTTATTCCATATTTCTTTTATTTGAATTTCTTTACTTATAATTATAATTTGTTCTGGTTTATTAATTTCTTTATACCCCATTTCATTTAATTTTTTATTTTTAAAAACAATTGTTTCAATTTCATTTTTTGGAAAGTGAAATTTACTATTTTTTATCTCTTTTGTAGAACATTTTAAATGTAAAATTATATTTATAACTTCATTCGTTTTTTTATTTTTTACTATTTTTTTTACTATTTTTCCACCCTTTGGTTTTCTACCCCTTTTTTTTTTAATCTTTTTTTCTTCTTTTAAAACACTCTCTTTTTTTATTTTTTTTTTTCTAGGCATATATATGTTTCTTTAAATAAAAACAATTTAAATTGTTTTTTTATATTAATTAAAACATTTTCTACAAACAGGTATATATAAATTATCATTACCAATTAAAATTTTATCTTTATTATTATTTAATCTTTTAGTAAAATTCGCAATTTTATTACATATTTTGCATTTTGATTTTAAATTTATAACATTATCAGCAAGCGGGATAATGTCCAAAATAGTTCCAAATTTTTCCATATTTGAATCTGCATTTAAACCACATACATAAATATCGTAATCATAATTTACTAAAACAGATATTACATTATATAAATCTTTAAAAAATTGTCCCTCGTTAATCAATATTGTTTTATATTTTTTAGATTTTATATTATTAAGTATTTTATAAATTTCAGACATTTTTTCTATAAAACAACATTCTATTTTTTTATTATCGTGGTTTGATAAAAATTTACCATATCTATTATCAAATTTATGATTTATAACTAGTGTTTCTATATTTTTTTTGTTGTTTTTTTCAAAAATATCAATTAAATAACTAGTTTTTCCTGAAAACATTGGTCCAATTATTACAGTGAGCATTATATTATTAATTTTTATTTTTATCTTTATTAAATTTTAATAAAAATATAAATCAATTTAAAAAAAAAATAATTAAAAACTATTTTTTTGTAATAAATAAATGGATAAAACAATTCCGTGGACTGAAAAATATAGACCAGATGATTTTTCAAATATTATTTTAGATAAATATAACAAAATTATTTTAGAAAATATCTTAGAAAAAAATATATTTCCAAATTTATTATTTTATGGACCACCCGGAACCGGTAAAACCACCACAATTATTAATTTAATCAAAAAATTTCAAATTAATAATAATCAACGTAATAAAGGATTATGCATTCATTTAAATGCTTCTGATGATAGAGGAATTGATATAATTAGAAATCAAATTTATCAGTTTGTTATAAGTAAAAATATTATTGGAAATGGTGTTAAATTTATAATTTTAGACGAAGTTGATTATATGACAAAAAAAGCACAAAATGCTTTGAAATATATTATTCAACATAATATTTCAAAGGTTCGTTTTTGTTTAATTTGTAATTATATAAGTAAATTAAGTAGTTCACTTCAAAATTTATTTATAAATATTAAATTTTATCAGTTAAATAAAAAATATATTTTTAATTTTCTTAAAAAAATATGTATAAAAGAAAAAATTAAAATAAAAAAATATCAAATTAATAATATAATTGAAGAATTTAACTACGATATTAGAAGTATGATTAATTATCTTCAATCTAATAAATATTCAATTAAAAATAATTATCTTATTAATAAAACACATTATTACAATTTAATATTAGATATAAAATCTAAAAAAGATATTAATTTAATTTATAATAATATTTGTGAAAAATCTATAAAATATAATTTAAATAAATTTGAACTTGTTGAAAAAATTATAGATATTTTAATAAAAAAAAAACAATCTGAAAAATGGATTTATTTATTTAAATTCTTTATTAGAAATATGAATTCAAATAATGATGAATTAATTTATTTTTTTTTATCAAAATCACAAAATTTATTTAATTCATCATAATAAGATTTTAATCTCCACTCTAATTTTTTCATAAAAATATTTGGAGATTTTTTTTTTGGAAAAAATATATCTTCTTTTAAACTATAATTGTTTTTAATTTCTTTAACAATTTCTTTAGATGTTTTTTTTATAGACAACATTTATTAATATAAAAAAAGAAAAAAATTGATTTAAAAATATTATTTTAAATATACCATTATCTAAATGGATAATTTATTAAAAAATAATAAATTATCAAATGTTGATGATGAATGGGAAAATTTTATGAATGATGATTACAATATTGATAATATTATAAAAAATAATAATATAATATCTAAAGCTAATAAAATCCCTAAAGCAAGTCCATTATATATTTCAACAAAAACAAAAATAGCATATTTCAATCAAAATTTTGATCTACTTGAGTTATTTTGGAAAATACCAATTATTAAATATCAACAACATAAAATCGGAATATTAAAAAAACAAATTAAAATTAACTTGAAAAGTAAAGAAGAAATAATAGAATTAGAAAAAATATTAGAAAATAATGAAAATTATTTATATTGTAATCAAATTCTGAAAGTAGATGAACATAGAAAAAATGCATTTAAAGATATAAGAAAAATTAATATTGGAATATGTACAAAAGATTTATTAACTATAAAAAAAAAAAATAAGGGTGCATTTTACAATTGTTTTGTTGTTATAATTAGAATTAAAAAGGATAATAATTTTAAAGAAATTAATATTAAATTATTTAACACCGGTCAACTTGAAATACCTGGAATTCAAGATGATAATGATTTGTATAAAGCATTAGACTTATTTTTAAATATTATACAACCTTTTTTAAAACAAAAAATATTTTATCTAAAGGAAAAAATTAGAAATGTATTAATAAATTCAAATTTTAGTTGTAATTTTTATATTGATAGAAATATTTTATACAATTGTCTTAAAAAAAAATATAATATTGATGTTATATACGACCCTTGTTCATACCCTGGTATTCAATGTAAATATTATTTTAATGATTATAATGATATTGGTATTTGTAAATGCAAAAAAAAATGTAAAAAAAAAGACGGAACTTGTAAGGAAATATCTTTTATGATTTTTAGAACAGGTAGCATTTTAATTGTAGGCAATTGTTCCGAAGAAATAATTTATAAAATATATAATTTTATTTTAACTATTTTAAATAATGAATACAATAAAATATGTATTAGCAATAATGTTATAATTAAAAAGAAAAAAAAATATAAAAAAAAAAAAATTTTATTTTAAATATTTAAAAAAAAAAAAAAAAAAAAAAATATATAAAAAAAAAAGTTATAAATAAAAAAAAAAAAAAAAAAAAAAGAAGAAAAATTATTATTAATGTTAAAGCATAATATTTTTAATTAAATGAATTATTGTTTTTTATTAAATTTAAAATTTTTTCATTATTTTTTTTTATAGTTTTATTCTCATTAAAATTAATATTTATTACATCTTGTATTTTAAATGTCTTATTTTTATTAATTTTATTTATAAAAAGCATTATAATATAATTTGTAAAATTATATATATAATTTATTTTTTCTTTTTCTTTACTTGAATAGCATTGGTAAAAAGTTTTATTAATATCAAATATTGTTTTTTTATAAACAAATAATGCCGCATCTTCTTTTTTTAATTTTAAAAATAAATTATTTTTTTTTTTAATTTGTTCTATGAATTCAATATAATAAATATATCCATTTTTAGTATAAGTTAATGTTAAATATATATTTTTTGTATAAAATAATAAAAAATTAAAAATATGATGTAAAATATATAATCCATAATATATAATATTTTTATCTTTTCCTTCTATTTCATTAAAATGTTTCAAATATTCTTCAATTATTGAATAAAAATATATAATATTAGAACTTATTTTAGAATCCAATGTTATATAATAATTTTCTTTTTTTTTTAACATAATATAATATATATTTAATAAAATAATTATATATATTTTTTTTAAATTTGTATTTAAAGATTTTTTTTATTAAAATATTATAATGTCAGGACAAGAATATAATGAAGATAAATATAGATTACCCAACAAACAAACAATTGAACATGCAATTAAAATTGCAATTACACAAGATAGACCCATTATGATGGATTATTGGACTGATTCTATTGAAAAATTGATTATTATTGGTGTAAGAGATGGTGGTGAAAAATTACTTGTTAAAAATGAAGATGAATATACAAGCCCAATTACAAAAATATATAAAGTAGAAAACGATGATTATATAATTTTAACAGAAAATTCCCTTTATATAATAGATTCGGGTATTGATAGTAAAAAAATAGGTTAACTATAAAATATTTATTATTTTTTCTTTTTGTTCTTTTGTTAATTTTTTAGGATATTCTATTTTTAAATTTATAATTAAATCACCTTTTGTCCCATTTCTCATATATCCCATATTTTTAATTATTTTTTTATAATTATTTGTAAAAAAACAATCTAAATCATTGTTATTTTCAACTTTTATTGCATATTTTTTATTTGATGGATGCATAAATATAAATGAAAATCCTAATAAACATTCTTTTAATGTTATATTTTTATTATATATTATATCTAATCCTTTTCTTTTTAAAAATTTATGTTTTTTATTTTTAATAT
>Ga0206126_10001326_pt1 | contig 30097 bp, 23 predicted proteins | sample Helgoland_Spring_5_FD_148621 | JGI IMG/M metagenome (GOLD analysis project Ga0206126, IMG submission 148621) | Pelagic subsurface seawater microbial communities from Kabeltonne, Helgoland, North Sea - Helgoland_Spring_Bloom_20160412_1 | ecosystem: Environmental > Aquatic > Marine > Epipelagic ...
TTGGGGAATTATGAATGTTCCAATTTTTCAAGATGTTGAGACAAGTTTCGACGAAGAAACAGGTGAATGCGTTGTAAAAAATATTATCAAATATTAAAACAGTATTGTAATTTATAACAATTTACTTCTCAGTTTTTCTAATTCAAATTTGGCTTTTTCGCGGGATCCATATGTTTTCGTGCAGTGTGTTTTGTTCTTTATTTTTATTTGACCTTTGTATGTTTTTCCCTTTGTTTTTGTCAAAAATTCTAAAATACAACCAGTCCCCCTTCTTCTCATTGTCACATCCGATGGCATACGTGCTCCCGTTCCATTGTACAATTTTAATGCTGCAATAGCCTTCTCTTCTGTAAAATACTGACCTATAAGTTTTTTTCCTGTTCTCTCAGAAACAATTGCTTGCCATTTTTTGCTTCGATTTAAGTAAAATACACAGCCACTACCAGGTATTCTCTTTCTCATATCCGAAGGAATGCACTGACCGGTTTCATTGTACAATGTTAATGCTTCAATAGCTTTGTCTTTCGTAAAATACTCACCTATGGGTTTACCCCCTGACGCATGATACCCTGATGCCTTCCATTTTTTCGCTCGAGAACTAAAAGAAATACAACCACCACCCTGAACACTGTGGTTTTTGGTTTGTCTTTTACTTTTCGCCATGCGCTGCTCGTTTGTAAATTTATAACCCGACATACCACCACCACCCTTGGTGAGATTGTAGCCTCCAGGCCCAAAAGAATTGTAGAAGGCAATGTAATTGATTTCCAAATTATTTAAATCTTCCTCTGGTACGTCGTCAATCAAGATTTCTTTGGTGAAATTTTCCCAGCCATATTTACGGATTGCATAGCCAAGATAAAACTTTGGGTTTTTACCCGAATCTTCATGAGTTTTCATCCGTTTCTTATATTCAATGCTTTGCCCAACATACACTTTGCCATTAATCGGGTTGGTAATCAGGTAAATGCACCCAGTTCTACATTTGGTGTCATCACCATCAACCTGTTCGATCAATGCCTCTGACTCTTTCGTTTCCAAAATGTCAGAGTCATCACTCGAAAGTCTTTGTCGTTTGTCGCTACTTGCCCCCGAATCACTGTGAGATCTTTTGTTGTTGCTGACTGTTGACATTTATTGTGGACTTTTTGGCGGAGCCGAGGGCCAATGCCCAATTTTTTGATTTGTGGAAAAAACTGATATATTCGTTACGTATTCCAAAAAAAATAACAAACTCAATATCCAGACTGCGCCAAAAAAATCAAGTATAAAAGTAAAATGTTTTACGTATTTAGTATGAAACTGATCATATTATTTTTACTATTTGTAATTTTTAACAACGTTGATGCCCAAAATTCAATGATGTCGTATTCTGTGGGTTCTTATGCAACCGACGATTCGTGTGGTACACAATATCACAAGCAAACGATTGGTAATTGTGCGAACGAGATTGAAACTCTTGAAGACTGTAGATTGGCGGCCTCAGCGTTTGGCCTCAGCGTTGCCCAGCCAATCACATGGGGTGCGCGGCCGCAGGGTTGTTGGATTGGACTTAATGGAGATGTCTGGTTTAACAACATGCCAAATCCAAAAACTTGTGACGAGGAGCAAATTCAATTTTGCTTTTGCAGAACTTCAGCTTTGCATTGTCGCACACAAATGGAGCGTCCATCTACTGAAACTTTAACTCCGCCAGCATACCAACGAGATGAAGGTATTTTTAGTAAGAGTGGTGCGAGTGACCTGTCGAGCGCGGAAGTCGCCGATTCTCTTCCATTTCATACTGAATTTACGGTGGATCAATCCACAGGCTACAAACAACTCGTCGAAAATACAAATGTTTCTACCACTTCACTCTTCTATTTAACAGATACTGGCCGAAATATTTTCAAGCAAGTGTTGCCAAGCCACGGTCGCAATTATGAATCAAATCCCTACACTTACAAAAAAATAACGGAATCACAATGTAGTGATTTTGGATGGGAATCCATTGAGTCGCCCCAAGAGTGTCAAGAAGCGGCAAGATATTTACATACGAACTCTGAGCAGATGCAAATCGAACCTGAGAATAATAATTTATTCGAACAGGACAGTGCAAGCGAGCCAAAAGGATGTTATCACAAATGGGTGGGTTCTACGTCTACAAAACGTCTTTACCATAATGTTGGTGTATCTACGCAGGATTGTTCTGGCATTGGTGGTTGCATTTGTAAAATAAAAAGAATTAAAAATTATATGGTACGAAACTCTGGTTACTGCACCGACATTGCTGGCTGGACGGTCATTCCGACAGTTGTTGAATGCGATTTCGCGTCCAAAAACATTCCAGAATACCTTGATACATTGCCTACACAGCAAGTGATTCGAACTATCGATGAACTTAATTTGGTAGGTTCAACTCATAAAGTTGCAGTGCCGGGGTGTTACCTCAAGGAAGAAACTAAAGATGGTATAACGGACATGGTCTTACATTTTAATGTGGACGTAAATCCACAAGGTCAGTATAGTTTTCCAGGCCTGGGAAGTTTTTTTAATGACAATACGATTATGAAGAAATGCAGTGCAACGGAACTTTGTGTTTGCAAGCGTGCTCCTTTTAAAACAGTGGACTCTGGACGCTGTAATGACAAAGCTGGATGGACCAACATAGAAGATCGAGCAACTCCAAGCATGTTAGATACACACGATGTGGCAGGAGAATGTCGAAAAGCAGTAGAACATTTGAGTTCAAACTCCAATTTATTATCTAAAGCTATGAATATGGGAAACAGTAATAATCCACAAATCACTGGACTCGATCCTAACATGGGTTATGTTTCGCACGTGACAAATCCAGTTCCCGCTTCCATCCCTTCAGTGGATTTGTTAAATCATATGACGGGTACATACGATATAGGCTTTAAACCCGCGGGATGTTCCATTAAAACGGATACGTTTAATCCCTCCTATTCGTTTAACAGAGGGACAAGAGAAGAAATATTTATTATGGCGGAATACGGCGGCCAGGAATACGCTCGACATCCATATTCCACCAACAATGTAGATTGCTCTGCTCAAAACCAATGTGTTTGCAAACGTGTTCCCGAATATATCAAAGTTTGTGTGAGCTGCGATGGTGCACAATCAACGTGTTTACAATTTCAGAATGTTGACGCCGAAACACTCATGGAAATCGATTGGAATGCTCCAGGGACTTACCCATTGGGTATTTATGACAATTCTGGAACGTTATATGCATTAGTCATTTCCGCTTCGCTCGACTGGAAAATTGGCACTGTCACATATACTGACACGATTCGGTCAGATACGCCACCAAATGTTGGATTCACTTATGAGTATGTTGTGAAAAGAGTGCCAACTTTCATAACTGTTTTTGCTGAAGGTTCGCAAAACGATGGAACCGCAAAGAAATGTAACAACGTTTTGACTGTAAATGCTGTCATAACTGTTGAAAAATTTACAATGGAAAAATCAATACCAGATCTTCAAAAAAGAGTGGCAACGTCTGGCACGTGTGCAGATTTTAATTATGATGAAATTAGTTGTGATAGCGGCAGTTGTCTTTGCGAAAGAAAAGAAGAAAATATGTATAAAGAAATTACGTCAGGTTTTTGTGAGAAAGAAAAAGGATGGCTGCCAATTACATCCAAAGCAGATTGTGAAGCCGTCCTCAGTTTGCCGGCTTACAGTGGCTACACCTCGGTCACAGAAGGAAGTATGCGTGACAGACCAAGTGGTTGTCTTGTATATGATTTTACTGTTGGTTCACAGCTTATTTTTAATACATTTGACACAACAATATCTCAAACAACTGCACACACTATGTTAAGAAGTATTTGCCAAAGAGCGTCGTTTCATCCAGTTTCGCTGGGCCTTGGCCCGCGCGAAGCAAAAAAATGGAATGAGTTAGCTCAGATGGATCTCGAACATATTATTGTTCCTGACGAAACGAATACAGCCAATACTTTAGAAGTAGCGGTACGTGAAGAAACCAATAGACCAATATACGATGATTCTATTGTGTTGAGAGAATGGGACGGAAATAATATAAATCTATATAATGAATATAGAGTGATCGATACGGGAATTTGTGAAAATACTCCCGGATGGGAATCAATAACAAGTTTACTCGAATGCACATATATTTTGAACGAATATGAATTTGTGCAACTTGACATATCAGTAATTATTTCTTCAGGTGGTACTGCACCCAATGGCTGCACAATCCAACACGATAGTACTGATGGGTTCACTATCAGATCAGGGACTTCGTCATCAATGACTTGTGGATCATCGTCGCCAAGCAACAATGTTTATGTATTTCATAGATGTTTATGTAAACGAATTTCTAACGAATTTGCTAATGATGAAAGGGTTAATTCTGATAACAAATTACATGGATTTCGACCTTTTATTGATAGTAAACCAACAAGAGATATTGCGACACCTACAGCTTCCTGTGATGGCGACGGATGTGTGAGCTTGAACCTACCAATAATTGATATCAACGAATGTGCTACAGATCCCTGCCAAAATAATGCTACATGCCGAGAATCGGGGAATGATTCTTCCGTAGAGCTTGGGGAATATACCTGCGATTGTCTTCCAGGTTATAATGGTACAAATTGTGAAGAAGATATCAATGAATGTGCATTAATGAATGTGACGGCCGAGTATGAGTTAATAGACTATTACAAAACCACGAATGGGCGTGTAACCTGGACGACAAACTGTCAAGAAATTTGCGAAAATGCTGGAATGACGTGCACGCGTGAAGGTATTAAAAAATTGATGATCCAAGACGACCCGTCAGACCCCTGTCGTCTTCAAATTGATTTTTTTTCTGATTTATTATCTATTCCTGCCAACGAAATTCAATGCCGTGAATGTGCCACGGACCCTAAAGATTTTGATTACAATTATTGGCCAACACCAAACCCAGATTCTACTTTACGCAACTGCTACAGCGGTGGACTTGCCGAGGATTTATCGGGTGGAATTACTACATATGAGATTATCTACAACACTCAATGGAATGAGGCTGAAGCATACGATTGCGAAACAAAGCCTGGAACCCTATTCGAGCACGATTCTACTTATCGTCATTTTGTGTGTAACTGTGTTAATTTTAACCCAATTCCATGCAAAAACAATGCCACCTGTGTAGAATCTTCGACAAATTCCTCAATATTGGCGTCGGACTATTATTGCGCGTGTCCTCCTCGTTATAGTGGAAAAAATTGCACGGATTTTGATATCGATGAATGTGACCCAGACCCCTGCCAAAATGGCGCAACATGCACGGAAACATCTGACGGTATAACGCCAACTACAGGTGTGTATCATTGCGAATGTGCTGTTGGTTTTACTGGTGAAAATTGTGAAATCGATATCGACGAATGTAATTCAGTACCGTCGTCAAGTTATGTCACCCATGCGCGCGTTGACGATGCTTCCGCCAGCACTTCCGATGATTTTGCTTCCAGTTGTGAAGACGTATGTCAAGCGCGTGCAATGGTATGTAACGAACAGATGTTTAGCGATATTTTAGGAAATACACAGGGCATATCGGGCGTTGCGAGGTCAAGGTGCCAAATACAAGTAGATGTCTTCCTACCTCTCTATGGTGTGGACGTTGGGGGTAGTTTGATCGCGGATGGATCGGTCCAAGCCCAACAGTCGCCAGTTGACTGGATATGCAGTAAATGTCCAGAGTATCCACCCGCCGAGACCATTAGGGCGCAATCAACGAATCCCGATTGTTTACCAGGCGTCTATTATGGACTGAATCCGACCAATACCGCTTTAACCCAAAATATTTTCTTCTGGAACATGGATTTGGATCCAAGTAACGGATACGATTGTGATTTTAAGGCATCTGAAAATGTTAAAAATATTATGTGTAGCTGCACAACTGTTTCACCCTGCCAAAACAGTGGGGTATGCACTGAAACATCTGACGGTTCTACCTTAACGCCTGGTGTGTACCACTGTGAATGCCCTGACGGCTATAACGGTACAAATTGTGAAGAAGATATTAATGAATGCGACCCAGATCCCTGCCAAAACAGTGGGGTATGCACTGAAACATCTGACGGTTCTACCAACACACCAGGCGTGTATCACTGTGAATGTCCTACTGGATATAATGGGACAAATTGTGAAGAAGATATTAATGAATGTGACCCAGATCCCTGCCAAAATGGAGCATTTTGCACCAGTGTAGTGGACGGTAATGGTAATACAGGATACACCTGTGAATGTCCCACTGGTTATGCTGGAACAAACTGTGAAGAAGACATTAATGAATGTGACCCAGATCCCTGCCAAAACGGAGCGACATGCACAGAAACGTCTGACGGTACTATTCCAGCCGTTGGTGTGTATCATTGCGAATGTGTGGCTGGATTTGAAGGATATGCGTGTCATATTGAAATTCCGTGTGACACGAATCCCTGCCAAAACGGTGCAACTTGTTCAGAAATTGTGTCCACAGATCCACCACCAACGTACACTATTATCGGAAACCAAAACACTTGTTCGTCCAGAGGCGATGGTTACCGCGGTTTGACCGCAGACGAATGCGAAAATGTGCCAAATACAGTATCTATGACGCTGTACGGTGATGGACTTGGTAATCACACGTATGGCGCTTGTGCTTACAACGGAATGGGTGGAACAATGTTGGGAGTGATTGACGAAATCCAAACAGATTTATGCTTCTTTGTAACCTGTGCCTGCCTTAAACCAGTAGTAGAATACAATTGCCTATGTCCTACGGGATATAACGGAACTAATTGCCAATTCGATATAAATGCTTGCGAGCCAGATCCTTGTGAAAATGGGGGCATTTGCAACAACACTATTCAGGAAAAAAATATTTATGAAACAACACAAAATTTACCGAGTTGTAACGATTTGCTTGGTTTTGACGAAATAATTACTGAAGAAGATTGTTTGGCTGCAGCGGAAGACGCCGACGGGCTTTATCCGTTAGAATCTAATTTCGCTATTACAAATATAAACTATCCCACAGGATGCCTCATATGGAGGCAGCGAACAAACGGGGCCGTCATTTGGAACGTAAACCCCAATGCCGCCGGTGTTTGCTCTCAACAGGATGAATGTCTTTGTAAAAACAGTGAGATCCAGAGGCTGAGCGATTATACATGCAATTGTACCGAAGGGTTTACAGGGGAAAATTGTACCGTTTTAACACTGTGTGACCCAGATCCCTGCCAAAATGGAGCAACGTGTACTGAAAGATTGCACTCGAATGGTACAGAATATTTTAATTGCGATTGTCTCCCAGGATATAAAGGTACAATTTGCGACGAAGATATCAATGAATGTGATCCAGATCCCTGTCAAAATGGCGCAACGTGCACTGAATCTAATAGCACCAATTCTTCCGTTGCACTTGGCGAATACACCTGCGATTGCCCGTTGGGGTTTGAAGGATTCCAGTGTCATATTTCAAGACCATGCAGTTTGGAACCTTGTCAGAATAACGCAACGTGTACTGAAGACGTAGTCGCACTAACGTACAGAATTATCAATCATCAACAGACGTGTCCTGACTTAGGCACTGGTTATAGAGGTTTAACGGCAGACGAATGTGAGAACTATCCAAATACCATTCAAATGGTAGAGTATCAGGGCGGTCTCGGTAATCATACATACGGTGCGTGTGCTGTAAATGAGTTTGGCGGCACAATGATAGGTGTTATTGACGACAATCAACCGTCGTTATGTTTCTACCCGACTTGTGCGTGTATTTTGCCAGAGGTTGAGCCCATTTGTGATTGTATGTTAGGATACGATGGTGATTATTGTGAGTATGGTATTAACGCGTGCGACAATCAACCTTGTCAAAATTCCGCCGAATGCTCATCTAAATTGATCATGCAAGATTTTGATATGTTTGTAGAAGATATTGCATAATAAAGGCATAAGTAAAATAATTATTTTTATAGTAAAATGTAAGATTTTTTGCGCAGGCTAATATAAAACTGGAATTTAAATTTTATTCGTAAATTTTGCGTAGCAACAGTTACAAAAGTTATCCGCTAAAATTTTAAACAGGGAGATCTATTGACATTGTTTCTGCTGGCGGAGCCGAGGACAAAGGCCCGAGAATATCTCGAGCCGCTAAAAACATGCAGAGGGTGACAGAATGAGATGGATCTGACTTCAAAAAGGCACGAGATACAGGCCTTAATGTTTCTGGTTCGTATACAGAATACAAGGTTGATTCTGAATGAATACTCGTCAATTCATCAAAATACTCTTTTGCCATATTTATCTTACCCTTTCTCCCTAAAATGATAATCCAAAAGTAAGAAATCCAGGGATAGAGTAAAGTATCATGTTTATCATTAATTCCGTAAACCCAAGATTCCCATGTACAATTGTATTGTATTGGCCCGGGAGTGATCAATGTGATGATGTCTAATTTAATTTCTTGATCAAAGCTGCGCCAGAAATCACTTGGCATCATATTAAAATGAACGGACAACATTCGCGGTAGTGTTTCTTGTGTTTGGTATAATTTCACGCGGAGTTTTTTTTTAAAACGAGTATGTTGTTGTACACATTTTTGCATTATAGACTTATTACCGGTTAGCATAGCCAAAAGTTCGATTGATCTGATCGCATGACAAACTAATACAGAAGTGGTCAAGCCCGACCTCTCCGTTGGTTTACGCGTATTTTCCCACGAACCAAATTCTGGTTCAAAAAAGACGTCGTCTATAATAAACTGTTCGAGGTACAACATTGCTCTCTGTGCTTTTATAAAATATTTTTTCGCAAATTGATTATCATCTGATGATAACCATGCTAAAAGAATTAAAAATATAGCATTACTATCAACAATTTCATAGCCGTTTTCTTTGTAGTGAGGGATTTTGTCCCCCCATATTGTTTCGGTGAAATACGCAGGTATTTGATTAGATGCGCTCATGTGATTAGCCAGCAACTCCACATACTCTACTGAGACACTTTCGCCAGAGTTTTTTAGACCGAGAAAAATATAGAAATTTTCACGAGTTATAATTTTTTTTTGATATGAACCAGCATAATATCCCCCGTTAATTTTATTTGAAACCAACTGCTGATCAAATGACTCGTTTTGTTTGGATAAAGTGATTGACGGTAAAACGCGATATAAACCACGTGCCAGTATAATTATCGGTGCTACTAACATATACACGTGTGCACGAAGCGCGTTTATATACTATTTTTGGTACTTGGAAAGAGAAATGATTCGTTTATAAGACACGTTACCAATTATTAATGAGTTGTCAATTTTGACCCGATATATGTAGATAGTTTTGTTTTTCCAACTGAATTCACTTAAATTAAGTACGGTTCCCGACTTAATTGTGGCACTGCTTATTATATGAGCATCTAACTCTGAAGTGTTTTTAGCCAAAAATTCCAAAACAACGACCCTGTCACCTTTTTCTATTGTTCCGTCTAATATATTAAATCCTAAAGATAATGCTTTCGCATCTTCTTCTTTTTCGGGAAAAGGGGGTTCATAAATTAACTTTTCATCTACAGTTTTTACTTGTTGTTTCAGTTGAGACATTTGAAGTTGGTGTTTTTCTATTTCGGTTCAGATTGTAAAATAAACCAGGATATTCTTAACATATATTGGTTTTATACATTTTTATCAACCTTCGAATATTTCCAATGCCGTTTGTATTGTACAATAAAAACAGCCTCGAACCAACAAAAAGAGGAAAAAACAAATATAAATAGATCAACAAATATAAATAGATCACTCAAGCCGAAAGAGAATGTCTGCAAAACCACTTCAGCTCGAACCACCAAAAAAAGGAACTATTTGGATGTACGATAATAAATTATGGGTGCTTTTTGATATTACTAAATCTGAATATATTTTTCAAACACAGAGTGGTTTGGATGAAAAAAAAGTTAAAATCAAGAGTTTTGGAAAAGGCTGGCAACTAAGAAATAATTGGGATGATGTCCCAACCAAAAAACCACCACCACCATCTCCTTCATGTTCATGTTCCATACTTTAACTTACAATTTAAATCAATTTATTTTTTTTTATTTAGTTCAACCTAATTTAATTTCATTTAATATTGTTTCAATTGAAAAAGTCACTTTTTTTTTTGGTTGAACTCTTGGTTGTGGTATGCGATGTGGTATGCGACGGATTTTCAAACAACTTTTGAGCTTTTTGGTCTTCAATTTATTAGATGGAGCAACTGTTTTGGAGGTTTTTTTTGTCATTTTGTTAGGAAAAAAATATAAATAAAGGTGTATCAATAACACGATTATAATTTTGGATTATTGTTATTATTATTTGTTCAATATAAAAAACCTGAAAATGTGAAGAAAATATAGGTTTTTTGCCAGAATCAAAATCACTCGCGGGCAGCCTGCGAAAAAAAAAGTTTAGAATTTTCGGGCCTTGGCCCTCGAATAAAATGGACAAACTTTTTCCAGCTAAAAGGCTGGGTTACCGCTTCTTTTTAACATGTTGCCGAATACTGCTTCTATTATTTTCCCTATTTAAAGCATCCACCGCCCAGGAATCGAGTTCACTTTGCGAATACATCGGCTTTCCCGCCTTTTTCTTCGCGAACCATTCTTCAAAGGGCATCCAACCGGCGCGTCGAGCTTTGGTTTTATTTCCCCCGGACTCTACAATACGGGACCAATATTCAAACTCTTTGTCGTATTCAAGTCGCAATTTCGCTTTTTCTGCAGCGTCTTTCGCTTTTTCTGCAGCGGCTTTATTTTTTTCCTTTGCACGCCGCGCCTGTTCGTCGTACGCTTCCTTAGAAGATGTTGTAAAAAACTTTTTTAACTGTTCTTTGGTATTATAGTCTGGCCGGTTGCAATCGGGACATGTATATTTGTTCCGTATTGTAGAGTCCGGGTGATTATTCACTTCGTTGCGTCTATATACTTCCTTCTCGTCAGCATCGCCGTTCTTTTTGCCCACAATATTATGTCTTTCGCATTTATAAAGTTTTCCACTCATATTTGACTTGATATATTCATCATTTACTGTAGCCATTTTATTTAGTAGGTGTCGTATATAAATAGTGTCAAATCGTTATCACTTATATATGGTCGGAATGTGAAGATATTTCTTGGAAGAATATAACTTATATATTTTCTTCACCGCTTCGCTTGGGCCTTGGCCCTCGGCTCCGCCAGGAAAAAACACCGGAATATTCCGGTGTTTTTTTTCGGGATTTTCGTTTCGCAGGCTCAAATATAGGTTTTTTGCCAGAATCAAAATCACTCGCGGGCTAAAAAAAAGTTTAGAATTTTCGGGCCTTGGCCCTCGAATAAAATGGACAAACTTTTTCCAGCTAAATCTAAAATCAGCCTGCGCGAAAAACCTATATTTTCTTCACATATTTTAGAAAAAACACCGGAATATTCCGGTGTTTTTTTCAGAATTTTCGTTACAAATATAGGTTTTTGCCAGAATCAAAATCTAAAAAAAAAGTTAAGAATTTTTGACTGAACTTTTTTCAGCCAAATCTGAAAAACCTATATTTTCTTCACATATTTTAGAAAAAACACCGGAATATTCCGGTGTTTTTTTCGGGATTTTCGATACAAATATAGGTTTTTGCCAGAATCAAAATCTAAAAAAAAAGTTAAGAATTTTTGACTGAGCTTAAATAAGAATCCATCGACAGTGTGCAACATTCTTAAAAACAATACCCCTTTGGACGCGCGGTGTTGCGAAGCAAGTAGAATAATAAAAATTTTTTTGGCGGAGCCGAGGGCCAAACAAGGCCCAGCTTCGCGCGGGCCAAGGCCCACATTTTATTCGAGGGCCAAGGCCCGAACTATTTCCAGCTCTGCTCACTGCTAAATTTAAAACATGAAAACCTTATTTGTACCGAAATTAGTATATAAATGTCACTATCACTTCAAACGATGCGACTAATACAGCTGAACATCGGTGGTAAATTGTTTACCACAACATATGATACAATAAATAATGAAAATTCAATGCTAAAAGCTTTAGTGAATAATCCAAACCCAGCACAGCTGATAGATGGTGCGTTTTTCATTGACCGCGACTATAGTGTTTTCCACTATATTTTAAATTTCCTGAGAGGCAGTAGGGTTTTACCGAAAAAAACTTCCATAGAATTTAAGTTTTTACAAGAAGAAGCCGATTATTATGGTATTGATAGATTACACCGATGTCTTTATCATATAAATCAAGCAGATTTTAAAAAATATGACTTGATTTCAGTTAATGGAAATAAATATACTGTCATTTCAGTTGATGAATTTGGCTATGTTGTTAGTAAGAATCAAAAAAAATTTAGAATTGATAGCGTCGAAGACATTACGCCTACAAAAATAGAAATAAATGACGAAGTCATTATATATAAAGACGGATATTGGCTTAAGGGAAATTGTAAAAACATACCAAGCGAAGCGAACAATGATTATTTTACAGTAGTAATGGAAAATGGAATTAAAATTACGGCAAAAAAGCACAGCAACTGTGTGCGATTTTGATAATCCCGTGATATTGACAATCCGATATCCGTAAGGAATTTTTAGGTTTTTTTTCAATATGTATAATTATAATATTAGCCTGCGCAAAAAAATGTTGACACCCACCAACAACAAAAGATCATGGCCAGGTTCGGGGGTGGGTGTCGATAAACGACAAAGACGACAAAAACAGTTATTAATACCAATAGCTAAATATGGCAAAGTCGGTGGTCCTTTAAAAGACATTATGCCCGAAAGATATAAAGATATGCATGAGGTTCAGACTGCAGTGAGAGGTGGAAAAAGTTATCTTCAGTGTCCGGATGGCCACGACCTTGTGTTTCGTAATGGATCTAAGTCTGGGTCCAGAAGGGCTCACTTTGCACACAAGCACGATTGTCATAATGATGGGTGCAAGTACATCAAAAAGTATGGGGGCAAGGGCGAATCACCCGAACACCTTCAGGCCAAACTTTGGTTTGGTCGACAGCCACGTGTTGTGTTCCGTGTCGAATGCGAACAAGTCTGTGGAAATTATATTCGTACCTTCTGGTCAGAAAAAGAATGGACTTACAAAACAGAACATCGATTAACGATGACGAACGGCAAATACATTTCGGTCGACGGTGCGTTTATAGACGAATCGGGTGCCGTTCAACTCGTGGTCGAAGTTTATCATACACATGGTACAACGGGTGCCAAATTGGATTGGTTACAAAAACAGGCCTTTCAGTTTTTCGAAGTACGAGCCCAAGACGTAAAAAATTCATGTAATGGTGTTGTTTCTATTATTAACCAAGACAACGACCATCGTTTGTGTGGAGAGTGCGAAAAACGTATAAGCGAAGCATTAGACGCCCAGAAAAAACATGACGACGCCCAGAAAAAACATGACGATCATGTGCGTGAGGCTAAAAAAAAGGAAGCAATTGCATACAAATTGAAACTCATGCGTAAAAAAAAAAAACGACAAAAACAACAGGGACGTAACATCACGGACGCTATTACTATTTTCAAAAAATATAACTACTTGCAAGACCAGAGATCAGACGAAGAGCGAAGAAATTACGAATCAGACGAAGAGAGAAAAAAATCACGTCGAAAGAGATTACTCAGTGATTGGAAACTCTCACCTGAAAATCAAAAATTGTGTCAGCTTTTTCCTAATGAGGTCATCAAATCAAAAAACGCAAAAGGTATACACAGTGCTTTGGTTCTTGCCTTTTATCCGCATCAGATATATTGGAATGCGTACCCGCCTCACAACAATAAATGGAAGGACACCCACCGTCACCTCCATGAGTATGCCAGATTGTTATTGGACACATTCGAGATGCCTACATATCGTGATTTCTATTACAAAGACTTCGGACACCCACGTCGTAATATGTATGAATATAGTTCCGAAAAAGCTCGGTTTGCAATGATGTGGTTATGTAATTACAGAGTAAATTACAGAGCAAAATACAAAGGCAAACATATTGGGACATTTGATACATATGAAGAAGCGGAACAAGCTTTAAAAATTCACATTGAAAATCTTACATATGAAGAAGCGGTAAAAGCTGGTGAGTGGCGATAAACGACAAAGACTTTCGAGTGAGAACTCTGAAAATTTGGAATTCGAAGAGTCAGAGGCATTGATCGAACAGGTTGATGGTGATGACACCAAATGTAGGGGTGCAAGCTCGACAAATTCACATTGAAATTGATACATATGAAGAAGCGGATCAAGCTCGACATATGTAAAGAATTTTTAGGTTTTTTTTTTTGGGCCTTGGCCCTCGGCTCCGCCAAAAAATCACATTGTAAATCTTTAAAAATAATCTATTTTGTTATCAAATTCCTATATCCGTAAGGAATTTTTATGTTTTTCCTTGATATTATATAACATAAACAAAATAATCAAAGTAAAAATGTCTAAAAGAAATGCACAAGATTCAGGGGTGAGTGTCGATAAACGGCCAAGAATTTCGAGTGATGACTCTGAAATTTTGGAATTCGAAGAGTCAGAGGCATTGATCGAACAGGTTGATGGTGATGACACCAAATGTAGGAATGGGTGCATTTACCTGATTACCAACCCGATTAATGGCAAAGTTTATGTTGGGCAAACCATTGATTATAAGAGACGGATGAAAAATCATGGAGATTCGGGTAAAAAACCAAAACAATATTTTAGCAGAGCAATCCATAAACATGGCTGGGAAAATTTCACCAAAGAAATCTTGATTGACGACGTACCCGAGGAAGATTTAGATAATTTGGAAATCAATTACATTGCCTTCTACGATTCGTTTAACAGAGAAAAGGGCTACAATTGCACAAAGGGGGGCGGTGGGGCGTCAGGGTTTAAGTGTACAGAAGAACAGCTAAAAAAACGTGTAAAAGCAAATACCAAAAACCACACGGTTGAGGGTGGTGGGTGTATTAGTTTCATCACATCAAAAGGAAAATGGGAAGTTGCTGGTTCTGAAATCAATGGTGGTAAGAAAAATTTTATAGGGTGGTATTTGACGAAAAAAAGGGCTGAAGAAGCTTTGGGAGAGTACAATACAACAGGACAACGCATACTATCAGATATAGTACAAAGGAGGAATGGTACTGGGTCAATAAACAAAAAAACAGGTGTGGATGGGAAGTCAAGATTCACTGCTATTTACGAACGGAAAAGCATAGGTACTTTCGATACAGAAGGAGAAGCAAATGATATTTTAGAAAAATATGCAAATGGTACTAATGTTTCAACATTTAAAAAAAAAAGAGGGTCTATTTGGAAGCGAGGAAAAAGATTCAGAGCAGCATACAAAAACAAAAAAATTGGGACATTTGCATCGGAAGAGGAAGCGGATCAAGCTTTAAAAATTCACATTGAAAATCTTTAAAAATAATCTATTTTAACTATAAACCCTTATTTTAATTCTATACTATACTATGGCAGACCGCATTTCTTACCGCAACCTGCTTGTCAATGCCTACGAATATTACCAGGCTGAAACATTAAATCAGCTTGTGACGTTAAACCCCAAAACTCATTACGATTCAGTCACAAATCAAATGAAAACAAAAACGAAAAATTACGGTGATATTCGTCTGTCGAATATCAGGAAATACCTGGATCTTTTTCCTGGGTATACCAGGTGCGCCAATGTTATTATTTTTATTATTTTTCTAATTGTGCACTAACCCTTTTTATTTTTCTACAGGTCGGAGATGCAGAAGAAGTTCCATGAATCGTTTCTCCAGGTAATTATTTGTTTATTATGTTCTTCTTTCTACACTCTCTATTGATACTAACCCTTTTTTATTCTACAACAGGCAGTGGCTTTACACTTATATCGCGACGATCCCGAGGTGGACATGGACAGGTAATTTTTGAATGTAATTTTCTCTTTTTTTTCGAACATATTTACTAACTCTTTTTACTTTTTACTTCAAATTTAGAATAAAAAAAATCAACGAATGGGCCAATTTAAAACAACAGGCGCTTTGCCTGACACCACGCAGATTCGGAAAGGTATGTCAAACAATACTACTTGCATTTGCTCTGATCAACAACTAACCCTTTATTCTTTTTTTTCAATAGACGACAGCTGTTTCAATGTTTGTGGCTGCTTATGGGATATCGGTTGAGCGTTCGAATCAGTGTATTTTCTCAACCGGAAAGCGAGCCAGTGATAAGCTTTTAGAACAGGTACATGATTTTATTATTAGCCTCGGTAATGAATGGGCTGCACGCACGAAAAGGCGCGGAGAAATTTTATATATCTACGGGGAAGATCCGCTTGATGTGCGAAAGATCTCCAGTTACCCGTCTGGGTCAGATAAGCTCAGAGGAGTCGGTAAGTAAACCTGATTACCCGATTTGTTTACAATTCTTTTACTAACTTTTTATTTTTCTTCCCTTTCAGGTGGTGACGTCATTTATTTAGAGGAGGCCGCTTTCATGTAAATATATCTGTTTTATTATTTTGCATTATTCTACTTTTTTGTCTAACATTTTTTCACTTTTTACTTTTCCAGGTCGGTCAAAATGTTTCACGTAAGTATTCAAGCTGTTTTTGTTATTTTTGCATACTTTTATCTAACATTTCTTTTCACTTTTTTGCAGGAGGTCATCGTGCCGCTATTAGAGATCGAAACAACCGCTTTGATCTGTATTTCTACACCGCAGGACAGTACCAATTTCTACTCAATGATGTTTGAGATGAAGGACGCCGGTGGCGAGTTATTATTCAACCAAATCCAGCTGCGAATGGTCTGCGAAGACTGTAAAGCTTCAGCAAATCCTGCGGACTGTACTCATATGAAGCATTTATTACCAAAGTGGAAAAGTGGTGCAAAACAAGGTAAGATCATCCATTTTGGCGGAGCCGAGGGCCAATGCCCAATTATTTCTTTTCCGCAGGCTTCACTATACACACTAACCCTTATTTTTTTTCAAGACATGGTTCGGTTAATTTACGGAGACAATTCAGCTGATATGCTTCGAGAATCGATGGGTGTGACAACAAACGATACATCTTCAATATTCCAAGAGAATTGGTTAAACGCATTTACAGCAAGACCAGAATATAGTCCATCGTGTCCACCTGTGGTAATCTATGTAGCTTGCGATCCAAACGGAGGCGGATCATCACAAATGGCCATTGTTTCGTTGTACCAAGATAGGAACAACTTCGCAATTTGCGGTATGGAATCACACGCGGTAAAGGGGCACGGACAGATCAGAACATTGCTGGAAACTCACGTGAGAGGTATTCGTGCAACTTTCCCAACAAGTTTTATCATTTTCATCCCAGAATCAAACTTAGGTCATGAAGCCAGTCATATGTCACACATGTTAAAGGACATTCCAAAATGTCGTTCATTAATGGAAAATGGTGAACCTGGGGTAATCACAACTCATAAACGCAAGGAATTGTACGCCAATACTGCCGTGGAAAGATTTGCAGCCGAATCGGTTTGTTATGCAAAAAAATTCGTTTGTATGAATCCTTTTGAAGATGCAAACAAACGAGCTACAAAAGTGAAAAAAATGTTCAGAAAACAACTGTCTGTTTACTCTAAAATTGTAGTGGCGCGCGGCAAAGATTCGTACAATATTCCAAAGATAGTTTACAGCGGCAAAAATCAAGGAGAGGACGATTTGGTTATGACGTTTCAAATCGGGTTGTATTGGAGTATTCAATTTGTAACAGGACGTACACACCCACATATCAAAGAATTAAAACTTTTGTAATTTTAATATTTTATTTTGTCGCTAACTAAACGATTCAATTTTTAGTTGGGGGAACGTTATTTTTTGCGCAGGCTAAGGTAAAAGTGCGAAATTGTGGCATGTAACTCACAATACACATACCTGTTTCATTATCACTCTCATCCTTTTCCTGTAACCATTCTGGTATTGTATCCGAATTAAGCGGATTATTATAGATAAAATTAGAACGTATGTCTTCCATAAACTGTTTGTTATTTACAGCCGCTTCGCTTGATAATATTTTGTTTGGCCCGAATGCAAGAAATGTTTTTGGATCTTTATCACCGGCGTCGTACGCAAAATATTTAAATAATATGACATCAACTGCTGTTTCCGTAATTAAAGACACTTCTCGGGTTCCGTATAGAGCTATTCTATCAGCTAATTCTTCCCTGGTCACCCAATCTTTAGAAATAGCTTCTCCAACAGTTGATTTAATTGCAGTTTTTCTACTTTTCTTGTAATAAATTTTATTTCCGACTGAAAAATAACCACCGATGCGACAGTTATGTAATCCGCTTTGTATTTTATTATAGTTTTGAATTAAATGAAACTTCATTTTTTCTTTTTTGAAGTATGTAGGCCAATCCTCAAGATCAGACACATCATTAGAATCAAGTAAGCCACCAGTTCCAAGAAAATGGTGGCTTTTAGGATTTAAAAAATGTAAACTAATTTCTCTATTGGCTATCGACGTTAGCCCATGATCGGACATTCTTCCAGTGGGTTCTAATTTGAAAAAATTCCAGAGTGGATACCACAGAAGATGGAGCAGTTCATGGGGGTCGTCTTCACCAAAATATGGCGAATCTATCCAATCAACCAAAGACAGACACAATGTCATCAAATCGAGGCCGAGCGATCCATTAGGTGTATCGTAAAACGGATTCCCTGATATATCTAACTGCCTTCCGTTGTTCATTCGAGATGCACCAAAATCAATAATATGGAAATTTTGTTGGGAATCGTCGTGCATAATATTACCGACATGTAAATCACCGTGTACAAAGTTCAAACCTTTTTTATTAACTTCCTTTAAAGTATTAGCAACGCTCTTTATGGCTTTCGCGGCCAAATCGGCCAATTCGACCGCTTCACCGTACTGCCAAATATCAATTAAAGTATCCTGAAGTGTATATTCTAATTTGACCATACCAGCCACAATTGATTTTTGAATACCTTCGTCTTCGAAAAGTGTTAATTTGGGTGGTGGAATGTATTTTCCTATGAAATAAACTATTGGAAACTTTGCAGTAATTATGTTTAGTTTATCAAGTTCTTCATTAAACATACAAGCCAAGTAGTTTTGGTTCTCATATTCTTGTAAATCATAGTTGTTGTCATCATCATAGTTGTTGTCATCATCTGGATAGTTAGCCTTTATTACAACGTCATTTACCCCATCTTTTGTTTCACCTTGTAATTTTGCCAAAAATGTGGCTCCGTATGTGCCATTTCCCAATTTTTTTTGAACGTCATAATTTGCATAATCAATGTTGAATGAAGCGGATTTAGTAACCACCACTTTAGAAAAGATAATTTTATCGCACTTTTTTTTTGGTTTGCGCCCTTTTGAATTTGCTCTGCTCCTTGACATTATTTTGGAAAATATAATTACTTTTATATGTTTGTTTTTTTAAAGTATCTAAAATATAAAAAACCTATATTTTCTTCACATCCGCCAAATTTTCAATAATATCAATATCAGAGGTATTTTTTTCAAGTATTCCTTTAACTATCGTCTTCACTATCTGTCTCGGATTCGCTGTTCTCATCATCCGATGTCTCACCATCATCTGTCTCGGATTCGCTGTTCTCATCATCCGATGTCTCATCATCCGTTGTATCATCATCCGACTCAAAAAGAACTCTCGCTGTCGGTTGTAAATTGTCGTGGGGTGCCGGGCCGCGTGATCTTAAGATCGGTGGCGGCCCAGATGGTTGTGGTGGTGGTGGTGTTATTGGCGGTGGTTGTGGTGTTATTGGCGGTGGTTGTGGTGGCGGCGGCGGTTGTATTATTGGCGGTGGCGGTGGTTGTGGTGGCGGCGGTGAACCTGATACAACAAAAGATTGGAACATTTAATTTATAAATCACTGCAAACATTTATAGTATGTTTTCTCTGTTACCGCTTCTAAAAAACCTATATTTTTTTTCTGTGATTTTCGTTACAAATATCATGTACAAGAAACACAACGAACAAGAAGTGAAATAGCTAAAGAAAAAGTAGTATATAATTAATAATGTAAATAAACACATGTCTTCAATTTCTTCTATATCATATCTTCTGCCAAGTTTTTCCGATTTACCTGATACATTAAAATATGTCATATTCGCATTAGGTGCATTATTTATTCTATTTATTTTATGGATTATCTGCAAGATAAAGGATTGTTTCGTTTGTATTTACAGTATTTTTAAATGTCTATTTTGTTGTTGTAATAAAGGATACGACAGAATAGAAGAATAACAATAACTTTGTTTTTTAATACTTGATAATATTTTGTAAGTTATTTGTTTTATTATCCCTGTGAGCAGAGCTGAGACTGATTGGTATTTCATTTGTTGAGGAGACTTACTATTTGCTCTAAAGAAAACGTATTTAAGGCTCCGTTTTGATTACAACCATGCTTTTTGACCGGTTTATTTTTATTCTTTTTATTTTAGTCAATTACAGTTGGTTGCTTGTAGGTATTGTGTACAATTCACCCGCAAGAATCCTTCCAATATTAACTATTATATTTTCATTATTATCAGTCATAATTGTCACCCTTTTTCAATTGCAAATAATTGTACAACAAAAAAAACTGGATTTCGATGGTAAATGCAGCACGATTTCTTGGAGTGCAATACATATCTTTATTTGTATATTTTTTTTATTAGATATTTTAGAATATGTCAACATTCTTGTTATTTTCGGTATTTTGGGAATATTTTTAACTGTTGTTAGTTTAACGGTTTTAACGATGTCATGTCGAGTGATAGCAAGCTCAAGCGATGCGTGGATCCCGCATGTACATTTGACTTGCGTATGTTTCTGGGTTATTATCAACTATTTGTATGTATCGCTGCCAAAAATCATGCCATTTATGACAGTATTACCAGTCGTACTGATGTTAATACTTCGTTTCTATGAATACCGTGTCAATTTAAAAAGTATATGTATCGAAAGCGTGTTCTTTTTGATCGCGATCGCTCTGCACATATTTTTGGATATGGAACAACTCTCTGCCGAACATTTTTATCAAATGACTGCAGTTACTGTTGTATTGATTATTATTGTTTTAAATGAGTTCAAAGCTATTACTATTCTTTTTGCATTGCCCTTTTTTATGATTGGTTTTATATTTTACTATATCGGTTGTTCTATTTTTTACGATAAACAACCTACAGTGGAATCTCTAAGAGAAAAATACAACGATTTCATCAGTATAGATGAATTGATACTGTCCGTAGACGATTTTGAAAACGATGATGAAAATTGGGACGAACATTTATGTACAAACATTTTATGATATATTTTTTGTATAATATGTTTTACATCTATTTCTATGAAAATTAATACCTAAATATATGAAATGATTGAAATCCAAATTAACGTGCTTACACAGAGATTGTAATATTTCTGCTTCCTCATCTTCATTAAAAATAACGTGCCAATTTGTTTTATTTTGAAATTTGCATAAAGCAAATTTTGATTGAAAAAGTTCAAATGCTTTTCGCATTACAAAAATGTGCTTGGCGACATTTAAACATTTTTTTGTAATTGGTTTCCAAGTAGATTGCCAAAAATCTTTAAAGTTATCTGGTATGGGGTTGGATTCTATTTGAGTTTGAAATGTTTTAGCAATTTCATTTGACATTTTTTTTTGGTAGGAACATTAAACCATACTAAGCAAATGTATAAAATGTGATACGGATTATGGTTTTTCAATCCAACCTAATCTCTATTTTCCAAAATCTGTATCGAATTTTGGACTTTTATGCTTTCCTCGCTGGGCCTTGGCCCGCGCGAAGCAAAAAAAAAACTGTTGGGCACCAGAAACATCTAATAACGGGACCTCGGCATCAAAGAATGAATCTTTTCTTGTTATCAAAAAACATTCAAGACTGTGCCAAAAATCATTGCGATAAACATTGTATCAAAATGATTTTGGAATTAACACAAATGCTGTATTCCGCGTGGTGGTGCAATCGCACGGTTTTACCTCTTCCAGAATTGGACCCATCTGGCAAAGACCCGTACCGACCAACGCATAAAAACCACCCTGTCTCCATTTGGGTCAGAGCCGATCCAAAACATTATGATTACACCATATTGCTTGCGTTTTCTTTAGTTGACGAATATTATCGACGTTATGGCAAAATACATGCTTGTTGTGAACACTTGGAACGATTGCAAACAATGGGCGCACCGCCTTTAATCGGTGCAGAAACTTATGAACCTCCTACAAATAAACGTGCGACGACAGGGTTGCCAGAAGGTATTGAGTATTTTGATTGTGCGATCAACGACGAATATTTTGACAAATGTGCTGTTTATACCAATAACCAACTCGATGCAGTACAAACCTATCGTGAATATTACAAATTGAAGGAGATAGAGATGAAATGGAAAAAAGGAGGTGTACCAGAGTGGTATTAGTGAACACAACTAATTAAAACATTTCCTCTGTAGATTTTTTATAGTTTGCAATGATATTAATATCAGAGGTATTTTTTTTCATGAATTTTCGGTCAGATTCCACAGCTCTCAAAAATTCTTGCTCAAATTGTTTTCTTCTTTTCTTTTTTCTTTCCGGTGTGTCTGTGCAGCCTACACGTGACATTTGAAAACGTCTTTCTTTCCTTTCTATATATAATTCTTTGCTGTGGTGCTCTATACATGAGTTAATTTTGGACGATATACATCCCATATTATATTACCTTTTTTGGCGTTATATATAGTCTCTCTATCAAAGTGTGGATTTTGATAGAGAGACTATATATAACATTACGCTTTGTTCAAAGTTCAAAATGATTAACAAACAGGCTGTTTGGATTCAAATAATGACTTCAGTACATGTCGTGTTTTTTTTAGCATGTTTTCTGTCTTTTCAAATTCAATCGTTTAAACAAGACGCCATATGGACATTAATGTTTGCGTTGTCGTCTGTCACTCATTTTTCAGTAGCTGAACATCGAAACGTATGGCAGGTAAAACTGTCTACAATGATGAACATTGCATATTATTTGGATTCGTTTCTTGATATTTTAATGATATTTGGATTTTTGGTCTCAGTAAATTGGACCAACCTTTTTTTTATATTTGTTTTGAGTGTTTGCATACGAAAAATACCACAGAGATACTCAAAATGTGTTGTACTGTTTATATTTTTAAACGGCATTCATTGGTACACCTTTTTGGTTGTATTTCGTTTCGCATTACAATACAAACGACAACAGTATTTGACTAAATCGGTCACACATTGCCACGCAACCATTTACCTGAAAAAATCAGTAGCTTGCAAAGCAACAAATGTACTATTAGAGTCTGTTCTGTTGTGGGTGCTTCGGTGCGAATCTCGTTTTCCACACAAAATGAGGTATACACCACCGATAATCGCGACCATTTCTATTGTTTGTATCACTGTTTTTTGCCAATATTTTATTTTAGATACTAAAGTTTCGGTCAAATCATCCATAAAATCAATAGATTTGATCAACCACCCATTAACACCTTCATTGAATGCTATATTAAGGTGTGAGCAGTGCATGAAATGTTTGACAAATCTCGATATCGAAGATTCTGTAAAAGATAACGTTTACAAGTGTGATAAAGAACATTGGATTTGAGTAATGAAATTCCGCATATTTTCAGCCAAATCTAAAATATAAAAAAACCTGATTTAAAATATGATATCTATTTTCCTATCCAAGAATGCCTTGGTCTCTTCTCCGTCTTCTTCGTCTGAATCAGCAACCACCACTACTGGACGTCGTGCGCACCACCTTAAACCTGCCCACAAAATAGCCAAAATTAATAAGACAATCAATACTGTAATTACCCAATTCGTTTCATCCTCTTCTTCTTCCAATTCCCTGCTTTGTTCTATGCATTTATTTCCGGTTAATTGAAACCCAACATCGCAATTTTGACATGATGCGGAACCTTCAACAATACACGGTGAACTCGCGACTCCGTTTTCACAAACGCATGTATTTTGATGACACGAATTATCATTATCATGATAATGGAAAAATTTTTCACAATCATCACAAATATATGAACCGACGATATTTCGACAAAATTTGTCCCCACAAATATTTGCATCCTCCTCACATTCGTTAATATCTTCTTCACAATTTGTACCAGTATAACCAGTAGTACATTCACAGGTGTATTCACCAATGCCGTTAGTGCATGACGCTCCGTTTTGGCAAGGATCTGGATCACATTCGTTGATTTCTTCTTGACAATTTGTACCAGTATAACCAGTAGTACATTCACAGGAGTATTCACCGATGCCGTCAGTGCATGACGCTCCGTTTTGGCAAGGATCTGGATCACATTCATTAATGTCTTCTTCACAATTTGTACCAGTATAACCAGTAGTACATTCACATCGATATCCATAGATGCTGTGTGTTAAATAAACCCCGTTAGAGGTTTCAACGCACGTTGCGCCATTTTGACAAGGATCCGCGTCACATTCGTTGATATCTTCTTGACAATTTGTACCAGTATAACCAGTAGTACATTCACAGGTGTATTCACCGATGCCGTCAGTGCATGACGCTCCGTTTTGGCAAGGATCTGGGTCACATTCATTAATATCTTCTTCACAATTTGTACCAGTATAACCAGTAGTACATTCACAGGTGTATTCACCGATGCCGTCAGTGCATGACGCTCCGTTTTGGCAAGGATCTGGGTCACATTCGTTGATATTGATGCATTCCGCTACGCTTGATTTTTCAAAACCTGCAAAACAAATGCATTGATATCTATTTTGAAAAACCCCGCACAAGCCATTAATACAATCGTTGTTGTTTTGACATTCGTTCGTATTAACCTCACAATTGATTCCAGAATAGCCCGTAGGACATTCGCAAACGTATTCACCAATGTTCACGTTGGCAAAATTTGATTCGGTACACCCACCACCATTTTGACAAGGATTTGGTTCACATTCATGAATGTCATGATTGCAAATTTTGCCATCATATCCGGTATCGCTACAATTACAAGTAAAATCATTGATACCGTCAATGCACGACGCTCCGTTTTGGCAGGGATCTGGATCACATTCATTAATGTCTTCTTCACAGTTTGTTCCAGTATAGCCTGGAAGACAATCGCAGGTGTATTCGCCAAGCTCTATTAACGGGTTAATATTTGATTCTTGGCACGAAGCTCCATTTTGGCAAGGATTTGGGTCACATTCGTGCATGTCATGATTACAGAGCGGGCCGTCTAAGCCCACTGGACACTCACATGTAAAACTTCCTAATGTATTCAAACAAATAGCGGCACCAACACAATCGTCTAATCCTAAAATACATTCATTAATATCTTCGTCACATATTATGCCAGTATAACCAGTAGGGCACGAGCAGGTGTATTCCCCAGGCTCTACGGAGGGATTGGTTCCCGATTCGGCGCACGTTGCGTTATGACGGCAAGGATTTGGCTCACATTCATCAATATCTTCTTCACATATTATGCCAGTATAACCGAGAGGGCAAGTCATATTGCTACAGACACCAGAACCGGCACTCGACAATTGACCAATAGGACATTCTTCGCAATTGTCGCCCAAGACGTCCCAATTATCCGAGCTCACGCCATATCCAACAGGACATTCCTGGTCAGCACACGGTGCAGTCGAAGTAGTAACATTGTTGATTTCAGGGTGTTCGCAGGGTCTGCATCGTCCCCATAAATCCCTGCCACTACCCCTCTCACAAAACTGACAGACTTTACCAGTATATCCAAAGTAGTCACTACAAGCGCAATGAAATACGCCAGGTGCTTCCGTAGTACCGTCAATCGTTTCAGTGCAAATACCTTGATGTTGGCAGGGTTGAAGTAAACACTCGTTGACGTCGACTTCACAGTCCAGGCCTTCATATCCGGTCAAACATGAGCAGGTATATTCGCCGATGTCCGCTTCCGTACAATTACCTTGATTTTGACAGGGTTCAGTAGAACACATTCCAATATAATCTTCGCAATCAGTTCCATTATAACCTGGAAGACAATCGCAAGTGTATTCACCAATGCCTTGAGTGCAGGTCCCGCCATTTTGGCAGGGATCTGGGTCACATTCATTCAGGTCTTCTTCACAATTTGTACCATTATAGCCTGGAAGACAATCGCAGGTGTATTCGCCAAGATCTATAGATGAATTTGTTCCCGATTCCGAGCACACTGCACCGTTTTGGCAAGGGTCTGGATCACACTCGTTGATATCAGTACAGACTCCTGATCCTGCTGGTGATTCTTCTCCTTCCATGCACTCCACACAATTGTCGCCCAAGACGTCCCAATTATCCGAGCTCACACCAAAATTTTCTGAACAACTTTGGTGTGCGCAGGGAGCAGTTGAAGTAGTAACATTGTTGATTTCAGGTTCCGAACACTCAGTACACCTACCCCAATCATCTCGACCACTACCAGGTTGACATTCATCGCACAGAAAGCCAGAATATCCAAAATATTCACTACATGCACAGTGAAATAAACCAGGGGTAGGTGTAACGCCGTCCGTCGTTTCAGTGCAAATACCTTGATGTTGGCAGGGTTGAAGTAAACACTCATTGACGTCGACTTCACAGTCAAGGCCTTCAAATCCTGTAAGACAATCGCAGGTATATTCGCCGATGTCCGCTTCCGTACAATTACCTTGATTTTGACAGGGTTCAGTAGAACACATTCCAATATAATCTTCGCAATCAGTTCCATTATAGCCTGGAAGACAATCGCAAGTGTATTCACCAATGCCTTGAGTGCAGATCCCGCCATTTTGGCAGGGATCTGGGTCACATTCATTCAGGTCTTCTTCACAATTTGTACCATTATAGCCTGAAAGACAATCGCAGGTGTAGTCACCAAGCTCTACAGAGGAATTTGTTCCCGATTCCGAGCACATTGCACCGTTTTGGCAAGGGTCTGGATCACACTCGTTGATATCAGTACAGACTCCTGATCCTGCTGGTGATTCTTCTCCTTCCATGCACTCCTCACAATTGACACCAATATTTTTCCAATTATCAGAGCTCACACCATAATGTTCTGGACATTCCTGATCGGCACACGGTGCTGAATGACTTGTCACATTGTTGATTTGAGGTTCTGAACACTCGGTACACAATCCGTCAACGTCTTGTCCTTTACCTGGACCGCACTCGTTGCATAATTTTCCAGTATAACCAAATAATTCGACACAGAGACATTCAAATTCACCAGGTGCTATTGAAATGTCCGTACTTGACTCCTTACAGATTGCATCGAAATGACACGGTTCCACAATGCATTCATTTATATCTAATTCGCAATTATCTCCTTGGTAGCCGACTTCACAATCACATTCGTACCCGTCGGATGTTTCTGTACAATTACCTGCATTTTGACAGGGATTTGGTTCACACTTATTGATATCTTCTTCACAATTTGTTCCGTTATATCCTGGGGGACAATCGCAGGTGTAGTCACCAAGCTCTACAGAGGAATTTGTTCCCGATTCAGTACAGGTTGCATTATTTTGACATGGGTCTGACAAACACTCGTTGATATCAGTACAGACTCCTGATCCTGCTGGTGATTCTTCTCCTTCCATGCACTCCTCACAATTGACACCAATATTTTTCCAATTGTCAGAGCTCACGCCATAATTTTCTGGACATTCCTGATCGGCGCAGGGAGCAGTAGACGTGGTCACATTGTTTATGGACGGCTGTTCACATTCTTGACACAATCCGTCAACGTCTCTTCCTTTACCTGGACCGCACTCGTTGCATAATTTTCCAGTATAACCAAATGATTCGACACAGAGACATTCAAATTCACCAGGTGCTATTGAAATGTCCGTACTTGACTCCTTACAGATTGCATCGAAATGACACGGTTCCACAATGCATTCATTTATATCTAATTCGCAATTATCTCCTTGGTAGCCGACTTCACAATCACATTCGTATAATTTTTGGAGCGGGGACGGTTGACACAAACACGGGGATTCTTCTGTACACACACCTCCTGTTGGGTCGGAATTGTATATTATCGCTCCGTTATCTCTTTGCCAAAATAAAATACAACCATATGGGTAATTTGCATTGCTATATGTAAATTTACCTTCTTTGGGGTAAAATTCATCGGCCAATGTTGCCGCATGCAAACATTCGCTCTCGGATATACTTTGATAACCAAGCATGTCATCACAGGAATTTGAATTAGCTGTAGTCTGGTAAAGGTATGGACGTATATCACTACAATTTCCACCATTTTGACAAGTGTCAACTTGACAAATTGCCGTAGTGATATTACACAGATCACCTTCAAAACCTGAAGGACAGCTGCATTCGAATTCGCCAGGTGCTACTGAAATGTCCGTTCCAGATTCAGTACAGGTTGCACCATTTTGGCAGGGGTCTGGATCACACTCGTTGATATCGTTTTCACAATCTGTACCGTTGAATCCTGTGGTACAGTTGCATGTATGGTTATAAAAAACTGTTTGTCTCATGATTTTCCATTGATTGTTTGGACTTTTAAGAGTGCAATTATCGGTAGCGCATCCACAATCTCCCGCGACAGTGTTATACTGATAGGTTTCACCTGTACATTCAATGTCATCCCTGTGCAATTTGACCGCTTCATAGCATTCTTCCTCTGACAAACCTAAAACTGTTAAACCAAGGTTTCTCAAATTAACACTATTAGTGCAATACTCACCGTAAGCTGTAGTCAAGACGAAGGCGAATAAAATATATAGTGTTTTCATTTTTGAATACAATATTGATATTATATACTCTAAAATTATAAATTACATATATTCAATAAATTACATATATTCACCACACCATTTTGTACGTATATTGTTTTTAAGATTTTTGTGCACTGTCGTATCAGAACATCCCATAGCCTTGGCTGCAGCTACAGCCGATGGGTATTCAATTTGGGCATCTTCTTTGCCAATTTCCCAAATACGGCAAGGACGGTTGTGTGATCTTTGCTTATTCTCTTCAGGTGTCAGGAATTGCAAATTATTGGCATAGTGATTTTTTGGTTTAAAATCAATGTGATCCACCTCCAGTGTAGCAAATGTCCAAACTATGTCTGTGTTGGCTTTCTGTTCGGCAATGTATTCATTCATTTGCTTTCTGTGGAATACCAAGGCCACAATACGATGAAAAAAAAGATCCCTCTTCATCAAAATAAACTGAGGGCGATTCTGGCCTCGGAAGTCTCGAATCTTTGCATTTTGAGTGGATTTCGTCACAGATTTGAACCTTGCCATGTTGCTGACGTAGTATTCTTTTGTCCGTGACGAAGTTCTCTGACGTTTCTTGACACTCGCCCCCGAATCCTGTAACAATCTTTTACACATTTCATTGGTTATAATTATATATAAAATCTAATATTTTCCAAAATATGTGATATAAATATAGGTTTTTCAGATTTGGCTGAAAATAGTTTGTCAAAAATTCTAAACTTTATTTGATGATTTTGATTATTGGAAAAACCTATATTTGTAACGAAAATTCTGAAAAAAACACCGGAATATTCCGGTGTTTTTTCCGAAAAATGTGAAGAAAATATAGGTTTTTCATGTTTTAGATTTAGCTGTAAATAGTTTGTCAAAAATTCTAAACTTTATTTGACAGTGGAGCGGATTTTGATTCTGGCAAAAACCTATATTTGAGAAACGAAAATTCAGCCTGCGAGTACAGGCGGAGCCGGAAGAAAATATAGGTTTTTTTCGAGCAAAGCGCCACTTCCAGCTAATTATTATAAAGTAAATTGTTTGAACGATGGTTCGTACATTCTTGGCTTGCCAGAATAACCTTCTGTACCCTTGTCTGTAAGCCCCTCTGATTTTTTTAGCTTATTTGCCTGATTTCTTGCGAATATAGCAGCTTTCCGAGCTTTTTCGGCATCTTTTTCGGCCTTTGTTTTCGGTGGTTTTTCGGCCTTCGGTGGTTTTTGTTCTTTAGTTTCCCCTGTACCGCCACCGCCGCCACCACCACCACCGCCACCGCCACCACCACCACCGCCACCACCACCACCGCCACCACGACGACCACGACGACGATAAGGTTGACGACGCCGGGCACCA
>Ga0206126_10001330_pt1 | contig 30029 bp, 25 predicted proteins | sample Helgoland_Spring_5_FD_148621 | JGI IMG/M metagenome (GOLD analysis project Ga0206126, IMG submission 148621) | Pelagic subsurface seawater microbial communities from Kabeltonne, Helgoland, North Sea - Helgoland_Spring_Bloom_20160412_1 | ecosystem: Environmental > Aquatic > Marine > Epipelagic ...
AGAAGATATATATTTATATTTGTTATATTGTAAGAAAACATATTGAGTAACATTAAAAAAACATCTTGGAAAAACAGACTTCATGAAATTATTTATGAGGCAGATACTAAACAAGGTAAATTATTTGATATTGTTTTACTTATTGCCATTCTGGCAAGTATTATATTGGTAATGTTAGAAAGTGTTGAATCTATAAATAATAAATATGGACAACTTCTAAATATAGCTGAATGGATAATTACCATACTATTTTCGCTAGAATATATTTTAAGAATAGTTTCTATAAAAAAACCAATACTATATATATTTAGTTTTTATGGCGTAATAGATTTACTATCAACAATACCTAAATATCTATCAATGTTCTTAATAGGCTCATCGCATTTTGCAGCATTAAGAGCTTTACGTTTATTAAGAGTTTTTAGAATTTTAAAACTAGCTCGATATATTGGAGCTTCAGAAAAATTATTAGTTGCTTTAAAAGCGAGTAAGGCTAAAATTGCTGTTTTCTTATTTTTTGTAGTTATTTTATGCTTGATACTTGGAACTTTTATGTACATAATAGAAGGTGCTGAAAATGGTTTTACAAGTATTCCAAGAAGTGTATATTGGGCAATCGTAACACTGACTACAGTTGGTTATGGAGACATTGCGCCTCATACTCCTTTTGGTCAATTTATTGCAAGTATTATTATGATACTCGGTTATGGGATTATTGCAATTCCTACAGGAATCGTTAGTTCAGAAATGACAAAAAACACTGATAGCAATGTACATACAAATACGCAATCTTGTAAAAACTGTTCTATTGACAACCATAAAGATGGAGCCGAATTTTGTTACAAATGTGGTAGTAAAATAAACTAAATGACTTCTGATAACTTTCTAATTACCATTGTTGGTCCAACTGCTATAGGCAAAACTGCATTAAGTATACAACTCGCAAAACATTTTAAAGCAGAAATTATTTCTTGTGATTCTAGACAGTTTTATAAAGAAATGACAATAGGAACAGCCGTTCCTGAAACTGATGAATTAGTAGCTGCAAAGCATCATTTTATACAAAACAGAAGTATTTTTGATGATTATAATGTTGGTGAATTTGAAAGAGATGCACTTTCTAAATTAGGTAAACTTTTTATAGAAAACCCAATTCAGATTATGGTTGGAGGTTCTGGATTATATGTAGATGCTGTTTTAAAAGGATTGGATTATTTCCCAGAAGTAGATTATAAAATTAGAGATGAATTAAACCAAAAATTAGAAAGCAAAGGCTTAGAATATCTTCAAAAAAAATTAAAAGAATTAGATTTAGAAACTTACAATACAATTACAATTGATAATCCTAAAAGAGTAATGAGAGCTTTAGAAGTTTGTATTGGTTCTGGCAAACCTTATTCTACTTTTAAAAACAAACCAAAAGCACCTAGAAATTTCACTTCAATTAAAATAGGATTAAATGCCGATAGAGAAATTATCTACTCAAGAATTAATAAACGTGTAGATATTATGATCGAAAATGGTTTGTTAGAAGAAGCCAAAGAACTCTATCAACATAAAAAATTAAATGCACTACAAACTGTGGGTTATAGAGAACTGTTTTCTTATTTTGATGAAAACTTTACAAAAGAATTTGCAATTTCTGAAATCAAAAAAAACACAAGAAGATTTGCAAAGAGACAATTAACTTGGTTTAAAAAAGATGAAAATACATTGTGGTTTAATTATTTAGCAGATATACATACTATTATTGCTAAAGTTTCTGATAAAATTAACATTACAAAACATTAAAAAACTTCTGCAATTCATTCACTTTTATATCTTTGTTTCACACAAAAAAAACAAAAACATGAAATCAAAAATTATATTTATTTGTATCGCTTTATTAAGCACAATCTCTATTGCTCAATCTAAAGTTGGTACTGTAGATAGTGAATATATCATAAAACTAATGCCAGAAACAGCGATTGTTAGTAAAAGGTCTCAGGCCTACGGAGCAAGATTAGATTCTTCTTTTTCAATAAAAGTAAAAGAATATCAAACAAAAATTGATACTTTAAATAAAAATGAAAAGACTATGGAAACTAGCGCGAAAGAGTCGACTTATAAAGAGCTAGCAGAAATGGAAGCTGACATTAAAAAATATCAACTAAATGCTAAGAAATTAATGAAAATTAAAAGTGATGAATTAATGCGACCTTTATATAAAAAATTAAGTGAAGCAATAGCATTAGTTTCAAAATCTGAAAATTACACTCAAATTTTAACAATATCTGGAAATGAGTTTGCTTATCTAGACGTTAACTTTGATATTACAGAATTAGTTATTAAAAGTTTAGGTATTGAAATACCAGTAGCTGAAAAAAAATAACTACCTTAAATTTTACAATAAAAAGCAATTATAAGACGAAATAATTAAGGATTATTCGTTTTAGAATAAAACATTGGTAACAAAAAAAGCATTCAAAATTGAATGCTTTTTTAATATATAACAAGTTTTACTTTTTTATTTATTCAAATACATTTTACGTCTAGAATATAAATCGTAAAATGCATCATCTTTTAAACTATCAATAAACAAAATACTTTCTCCTGTCGATTTCATTTCTGGTCCTAATTTTTTATCAACATTAGGGAATTTGTTAAATGAAAAAACAGGTTGTTTAATTGCATATCCTTCTAATTGAGGATTAAAATTAAAATCTGTTACTTTATTATGACCTAACATCACTTTAGTTGCATAATTTACATAAGGTTCTTTGTATGCCTTTGCAATAAAAGGAACGGTTCTAGAAGCTCTTGGGTTTGCTTCTATAATATAAACAATATCATTTTTAATTGCAAATTGAATATTTATCAAACCAACAGTTTTTAATTCTGTTGCAATTGTACGTGTATGGTCTTTAATTTGTTGCATTACAAATTCACCCAAATTAAAGGCAGGTAATGTTGCATTAGAATCTCCTGAGTGAATTCCACAAGGTTCTATATGCTCCATAATACCAATTATGTAAACATTACCATCTGCATCACAAATTGCATCTGCTTCTGCTTCAATTGCACCATCTAAATAATGATCTAACAATAATTTATTACCAGGCATTCTACCTAATAAATCAACTACATGTTTTACCAATTCTTCTTTATTAATTACAATTTTCATTCCTTGTCCTCCTAAAACATAAGAAGGTCTTACTAAAATTGGAAAATCTAATTTATCAGCTAAAACCAGTGCTTCATCTGCAGTTTCTGCGATACCATATTCGGGAAAAGGAATTTTATTATCTTTTAACATCGCTGAAAACCTTCCTCTATCTTCTGCTATATCTAAAGCTTCAAAAGAAGTACCGATAATTTTAATTCCATATTTCGTTAACTTTTCCGCTAACTTTAATGCTGTTTGCCCACCCAATTGTACAATAACTCCTTCTGGTTTTTCATGACGAATAATGTCATATATATGTTCCCAAAAAACAGGCTCGAAATATAATTTATCTGCAGTATCAAAATCTGTAGAAACCGTTTCTGGATTACAGTTAATCATAATTGTTTCATAACCACATTCTGCAGCTGCTAAAACACCATGCACACAGCAGTAATCAAACTCTATTCCCTGACCAATTCTATTAGGTCCAGAGCCTAAAACAATAATTTTCTTTTTATCAGTTACAACACTTTCGTTTGCAATTGTAATTTCTCCATCTGGAGTTTCAATTTCGTTTTCGAAAGTTGAATAATAATATGGAGTTTTTGCCTTAAATTCTGCAGCACAAGTATCAACTAATTTAAAAACACGTTGCACTTTTAACTCTTCTCTCTTTGTATACACTTCACTTTCTAAACAATCTAGCATATGTGCTATTTGTCTATCTCCGTAACCTTTTTGCTTTGCTTCTAACAACAAGTCTCTTTGAATCGTCTCAACTGTATAAGAAGAAATTTCTTTCTGTAGTTGAAATAACTCTTCGTACTGCTTTAAATACCACATGTCAATTTTTGTGATATCATGAACTTGAGTTAATGGAATTCCGATAGCAATTGCATCGTAAATAGCAAAAACACGGTCCCAACTTGCATTGGTTAATTTATCTATAATTTGGTCATAATCTGTGTAGCCTTTTCCATCTGCACCTAAACCATTGCGTTTAATCTCTAGAGATTGTGTTGCTTTGTGCAATGCTTCTTGGAAAGAACGACCAATTCCCATTACTTCTCCAACAGATTTCATTTGTAAACCTAAAGTTCTGTCAGAACCTTCAAATTTATCAAAATTCCAACGTGGTATTTTTACGATTACATAATCTAAAGTTGGCTCAAATAAAGCTGATGTAGATTTTGTAATTCCGTTTTCTAATTCATCTAATGTATAACCAATCGCTAATTTTGTAGCTACTTTTGCAATAGGATATCCTGTTGCTTTACTAGCTAATGCTGATGATCTAGAAACTCTTGGATTAATTTCAATCGCAATAATCTCTTCTTTTTCGTCTGGAGAAACTGCAAACTGCACGTTACAACCACCTTCAAAATCCCCAATAGAACGCATCATATGAATTGCCATGTCACGCATTTTCTGAAACGTAGTATCAGAAAGCGTCATTGCTGGGGCAACTGTAATAGAATCTCCAGTATGAATTCCCATAGGATCCATATTTTCGATAGAACAGATAATTACAACATTGTCGTTTTTATCTCTTAATAATTCTAATTCGTACTCTTTCCATCCCATCATCGCCTTATCAATCATCACCTCATGAATTGGTGATGCCTCTAAACCGTAACTTAATAACTGGTCAAAATCTTCTGCTTTATAAACAATAGAAGCTCCTGCCCCACCTAACGTGTATGAAGAACGAATAACTAGTGGAAAACCAAATTCTTGAGCAATTTCTTTTCCTTTTAAAAACGAAGTAGCTGTTGCTTGGGGTGCCATTGCCACACCAATATTAATCATTAACTCTCTAAATTGTTCTCTATCTTCAGTAACATTAATGGCGTCAATATCTACACCTATTAATTTTACATTAAAATCTTCCCAAATTCCTTTATCATCTGCTTCAATACATAAATTTAATGCAGTTTGCCCACCCATTGTTGGTAAAACAGCATCAATTTGCGGATGCTCTTTTAAAATTTGAATAATAGATTTTGTTGTTAAAGGCAGTAAATATATATGATCAGCCATTGAAGGGTCTGTCATAATGGTTGCAGGATTCGAGTTAATTAGAATAGTTTCAATTCCATCTTCTCTTAAAGAACGTAATGATTGTGAACCAGAGTAATCAAATTCACAAGCTTGTCCAATAACAATAGGTCCAGATCCGATAATTAAAACTGATTTGAGGTCTTTTCTTTTTGGCATTGTGTTTTAGTTGTTGTAGTTGTATCGTTATTTATTTAGTAAAAATAGTTAATGCTTGGGTATAAAAAAAGGTGTTACTTAAAAAAGTAACACCTCATATATATCAACAAATGTTAACCATTTATTTTTTATGTCTAGTTTCAGATGAGACAGAAACTTTCTTTCTTCCTTTTGCTCTTCTACGAGCTAATACTTTTCTACCGTTAGCAGAAGCCATTCTTTCCATGAAACCATGTTTATTTCTTCTCTTTCTCTTTGACGGTTGGTACGTTCTTTTCGGCATTATATGTATTTTTTAAAGTGTCTTCTTAATTGCTATCTATTACTTAATAGAATTTAACTTCTTTCTAAGCGTGGGCAAATATACAACTGTTTTTATTTTTGACAAACACTATTTCAAAAAAAAATAAAATATTTTAACACAACACTAAAAAACATTTTTTACAAATGTTTTTGCCTTTTTTATTTGCCATAAATGCTAGAGTTACTATTTTTGCCCAAACCTAAGAATACCATGAGTAACACTAAATACGTTTTTGTAACAGGAGGCGTAACATCATCACTTGGAAAAGGAATTATTGCAGCTTCTTTAGCCAAATTATTGCAGCAAAGAGGATTTTCTGTAACTATCCAAAAACTAGACCCATACATTAATATAGATCCAGGAACTTTAAATCCATACGAACATGGAGAGTGCTATGTTACAGATGATGGAGCAGAAACTGATTTAGATCTTGGTCATTATGAGCGTTTTTTAAACATTCCTACCAGCCAATCCAATAACGTTACTACAGGTAAAATTTATCAATCTGTAATTAATAAAGAGCGTAAAGGCGAGTTCTTAGGAAAAACTGTACAAGTTATTCCTCATATTACTGATGAAATTAAACGTAGAATTCAAATTCTAGGGGAAACTGGTGATTATGATATCGTCATTACAGAAATTGGCGGAACCGTTGGTGATATTGAATCTTTGCCTTATGTTGAGTCTGTTAGACAAATGCTTTGGGAAAAAGGAGAAGAAAATGCCATTGTTATTCATTTAACATTAGTACCTTATTTAGCTGCCGCAGGTGAGCTAAAAACAAAACCTACACAACACTCTGTAAAAATGTTAATGCAAAGTGGTGTTAGCCCAGATATTTTAGTGTGTAGAACAGAGCATGAAATTTCTGATGACATTAAACGGAAACTTGCATTATTCTGTAATGTAAAGAAAGAAGATGTTGTACAATCTATAGATGCAGAAACAATTTACGATGTACCTAACTTAATGTTAGAACAAGGTTTAGATTCTGTTGTTTTAAGAAAACTAAAATTATGTTCTAAAGGAGAGCCAGAATTAAAAGTTTGGAATGAATTCTTACAGAAACATAAAAACCCTAAACACGAAGTAGAAATTGCTTTAATTGGTAAATATATTGAGTTACAAGATTCTTATAAATCAATCACTGAAGCTTTTATTCATGCTGGTTCATCTAATGAAACTAAGGTAAAAGTGCGTTGGATACATTCTGAAAGTTTAGCTGTTGATAATGTTGAAGAAAAATTAAAAGGTGTAAACGGGATTTTAGTTGCTCCTGGTTTTGGTGATAGAGGAATTGATGGAAAAATAAAATCAGTACAATATGCAAGAGAAAATAATATTCCTTTCTTGGGAATTTGTTTGGGAATGCAAATGGCTGTTATCGAATATTCTAAAAATGTATTAGGCTTAGAAGATGCTTTTTCAACAGAAATGAAAAAGGATTGTAAAAACCCCGTGATCAACTTAATGGAAAGCCAAAAAAATGTTACAGAAAAAGGCGGGACAATGCGTTTGGGTGCTTGGGATTGTAAACTAACAGAAAATTCTAACGCTTACAATGCGTATAAATCTGAAAATATTAGTGAACGCCACAGGCATCGTTACGAGTTTAACAACGATTACTTAGACCAAATTGAGCTGGAAGGAATGAAAGCAACAGGATTTAACCCTAAAACAGGATTGGTAGAAGTTGTAGAAATACCTTCTCACCCTTGGTTTGTTGGTGTACAATATCATCCGGAATATAAAAGTACTGTTTTAAAACCACATCCTTTATTTGTAGATTTTATAAAAGCGGCTTTAGCACAATCTAAAAACTAATCTTGACTAGTTCAAAGCATTTAAATTCAAAAACTCTCAGCTAATCCCAAAAACTAATACAAAAGGGAATACTATTTGAACTATAACGAAATAAGAAACTAAAAGCAGTAAAATGAATACAAAAACTGCTTTTCAACTATATTTGTCATTAAATTTTAAAAATTAAATGACAATTTGACATTTAAAAATAATATATGGAAAAAAAGAAATTCGATCTCAATTCCTTCATAGGAATGATATTATTAGGCGGTATTTTATTATACTGGATGAATATTAATAAACCCGAAGAAATCAATGACACTTCAACAAAAACTGAGCAAGTTCAGGATGTAACTGAGAATACAATAAGTACAACTACAGCAAATACACCCATTTTTCAAAACGATTCTTTAAAGCAAATAGCTTTCACCAATAAATTAGGTGCTTTTGCAAAAAGTGCTATTGATGGTAAAGTAGGAACCTCTGTTTTAGAAAATGAATTGATAAAACTAGTTATTAATAATAAAGGTGGTCAAATTATAGAGGCTGAAATTAAGGACTATAAAACATATGATTCTTCACCTTTATATATGATAAAAGATAATAACGCTTCTTTTAACATCAATTTTGGTACAACAGACAACAGAATATTAAACACAAAAGATTTATTCTTTGAACCTAGTATTTCTAAAAACGGAGAAAGCACAATCGTTTCTATGAAATTAAAAGTTTCTGATTCTCAGTTTCTTGAATATAGATATGAAATGAACCCTAATGAATATATGGTAAATTTTGCTGTTCGTTCTCAAGGTTTAAGTACTGTAATAAATTCTTCTAACACAATTAATTTAGATTGGTCTTTAGATGGTTACAGACATGAGAAAAGTTTAAAAACTGAAAACACAATGTACTCTCACCTTTACTATAAAACAGAAGGTGATGTAGATTACTTAAATGCAGGTAATACAGAGGTAATAAATGATTTAGCTTGGGTTTCTTACAAACAACATTTCTTTTCATCTAGCCTATTATCAGATACTCCTTTTAATAATGCTACCGTTATATCTACGGATTTAGTAAAAAATGAGGAAATAGACTCTATATACTCAAAACGCTATGAATTAAAGGCTCCTTTAGTATTAACTAATGGCGAATTAAATTATAACATGAAATGGTTTTACGGTCCTAGTGATTATAATCTATTAAGTGGAGAACAATTTAAAGGAACAAATTTAGACAAAACAGCAGATTTAGGTTGGGGAATTTTCGGTTTCTTAAACAGAACTGTATTTTATCCTGTATTTAACTTTTTAAAAGGGTTCTTATCTAACTTCGGATTAATCATCATCTTAATGACCATTGTTGTTAGAATAATAATGTCTCCTTTAGTTTATAAATCTTATTTATCAAGCGCAAAAATGAAGGTTATTAGGCCTGAATTAACAGCATTAAATGAGAAATATCCTGGAAAAGAAAATGCAATGAAGCGTCAACAAGAAACCATGGCTATTCAGCGAAAAGCTGGAGTAAGCATGATGTCAGGCTGTATACCTGCATTGTTACAAATGCCTGTATTCTTTGCACTGTTTAAATTCTTTCCTACAAACCTGGCGCTCAGACAGCAAAACTTTTTATGGGCAAATGACTTATCTTCTTATGATATAATTTACAAATTACCTTTTAACATTCCTTTTTATGGAGATCACGTAAGTTTATTTCCAATATTAGCATCTGTTGCAATTTTCTTTTACATGAAAATGAATCAGAGTCAACAAGCAAACATGCAAGCGCCAACGCAAGAAGGCATGCCAGACATGGGAAAAATGATGAAGTATATGATTTACTTCTCTCCTATTATGATGCTGTTCTTCTTTAATAATTATGCAAGTAGTTTAAGTTTGTACTACTTTATTTCTAACTTGTTAACCATTACAATTATGTTAGTAATTAAAAACTATATAATTGATGAAGACAAAATTCATGCTCAGATTGAGGAAAACAAAAAGAAACCTGAAAAAGCAAAAAGTAAATTTCGTCAAAAAATCGATACAGCTATGAAGCAAGCACAAGAACAACAGGCACTTCAGAAAAAAAGAAAATAAAATTCATAAAAAAACCGAAACATTTACGTTTCGGTTTTTTTATGACTTAAGTTTAAAATAATGTTTGTTTTCTTTATTTCTAATAAAAAGAAATTAATCTTATTTTTCCATATTTATATCAGTATCTGTGTCAGAAATTTCTTTTTCCGTCCTAAACTTTCGTGTTCCTTCGTACAATTCGTATTTTACAAACTTACAGTTTAAATCTCCATTTTTGAGAGCAATTCTTTTAGATGTTCTTAAGCCTACACATTTTAAGGCGTCTATATCTGAAGTTATTAGCCAAGCCATAGAACCAGGATAATTGTGTTTTAATGTATCTCCTATTTTTTTGTAAAATTCTTCTGTATCGATATTTAAACGCTCACCATAAGGTGGATTAAACAAAATGGTAGTGTTACCAAAAACTTCTTTTTTAGAGTTAAAAAAATTGACATGATGAACTCCTATAAACTCACTCAAATTGGCGTTTTCAATATTTGCTTGTGCTTTCTGCACAGCCGAAGGAGCTTTATCAAATCCCATAATTTTAAAATGGGAAGAACGAATTTTCTTTAATAGCGCATCTTGAATTGTAAAATACAAGTCTTCATTATAATCTTTCCAATTCTCAAAAGCAAATAATTTTCTGTTGATATTAGCAGGAATATTATTAGCAATCATTGCAGCTTCAATTAAAATTGTACCTGAACCACACATTGGATCGATAAAATTTTCTTCGCCTGTATAACCAGACAATAAAACCATACCAGCAGCCAAAACTTCGTTTATTGGAGCAATATTAGTTGCGGTTCTGTAACCTCTCTTATGTAAAGAATCTCCAGAAGAATCTAAAGAAACAGTTAACCATTCTTTATGAATATGAATGTGAATTTTTAAATCTGGATAATCTAAATCTACATTGGGTCTTTTACTATATTTATGACGAAAATAATCTGCAATTGCATCTTTCGACTTTAAAGAAATATAATGTGAGTTTGATGTAAAGTTCTTTGAGTTTACTACTGCACCAATTGCAAAAGTACCTTCAGTTTCTAAATAGTTTTCCCATTTTATTTTCTGAATTGCTTCATACAAGTCTTCTTCATCGTAAATTTTACAAACTTTTATAGGTTTTAAAATTCTTACAGCAGTTCTTAAAGCAATATTTGCTTTGTACATAAAACCTGTATCACCTCTAAAAGAAACCACTCTGATGCCTTCTTTAACATCTTGAGCTCCAAGTTGTTTTAACTCATTTGCCAAAACACTTTCTAAACCAAAAAGTGTTGTTGCTGTCATTTTAAAATCTTTGTTCATACTCATAAAATTGATTGCAAAAATACATTTTATTAATAGGATAAATAGTAATTAAATTTTTCATTTTTTGAAACGTAAGATTTAGTTACTTTTACAGTCTTAAATTGGAGAGATTTGCAATTGGTCGTTAAAAGCAATTAGAAACCTACTTAATTATAGTTATAAAAATCAAATTATTGCAATTTTATAAAAATGAAAACAAAAGATTGGTTTACAAATTGGTTTAACACGCCTTATTATCATATTCTCTATAAAGACAGAAATGATGATGAGGCACAATTATTTATGAAGCATATCACTACTTTTTTAAATTTGCCAAAAACAACTCATATTTTAGATTTACCATGTGGGCGAGGTCGCCATTCTGTATTTTTAAATTCTTTAGGATATAAAGTTACTGGTGGAGATTTAGCTGCCAATAGCATTAAATTGGCTAAAGAATTTGAGAACGAGACTTTAAATTTTAAAGTGCATGATATGCGTGCCCCTTTTAATAATAAGTATGATGCTGTGTTTAATTTGTTTACCAGCTTTGGTTATTTTGAAGATGATAAAGAAGATATTTTAATTCTGAATAATATTAAACAAAGTTTAAAAAAAGATGGTTTCTTTGTGTTTGATTTTTTAAATGCTGAAAAAGTAAAATTAAATTTAGTTGCAAAAGAAACAAAAATAGTAAATTCGATTACCTTTAATATTAAAAGAGAAATTAAAGATGGTTTTATCTACAAGCATATTTCATTTTTTGCTGATGGAGAAAATCACACTTACACAGAACAAGTGAAATATTTAGATCTAGATAAAATGACGGCTTTCTTTGAAAAAGTTGGTTTTACAATTACAAATGTTTTTGGGGATTATGATTTAAATGCATTCGAAGCTAAAACTTCTGAACGATTAATTCTTATTGCAAAATGAGTTATATTTTTTTAATAGCCGCTGTTCTTTTTGGCTCGATATTGGTTTTTATTTTAAAACCAAACAGTAAATTGGTACATTTATTATTAGCATTTAGCGGAGCTTATCTTTTATCGGTTACCATCTTACATTTATTACCATTGGTGTATATTGAAACTACAACATATAAGAAAGTAGGGATTTTTATTTTAGCTGGAATTATTATTCAGTCAATTTTAGAATCTTTTTCTAAAGGCGCAGAACATGGTCATATTCATATTCATACTAATGGAAAAGAGTTTCCAACATTATTATTTGTAAGTTTATGCATACACGCTTTCTCTGAAGGCTTACCTATTCATAATGCCAATGATAATTTATTATGGGCTATTGTAATACATAAAATACCTATTGCTATTGTTTTAACTACTTTTTTAATTCAGACCAAATACCCAAAAAAAATAACTTATGTTTTTTTGATAGTTTTTGCATTAATGAGTCCTCTAGGAATATTATTTGGAGATAAAATTCTTTTTTTCACAACTTATACATTAGAAATTACTGCTCTAATTATTGGTGTTTTTCTTCACATTTCTACAATTATACTGTTTGAAAGTACCGAAAATCATAAGTTTAACCTAAAAAAGTTTATTGCTATTCTTTTAGGTATTTTATTAACCATTTTCACTTTATAGTTTTTTACCTAGATATAAACTATAAACTCTTGAATACATTTCGAGTATAAGTTTATTTTGATAAAATACTTTGCACATAAAAAGGTTTCTAAAGAAAACTATTCTCATTTTCTAAAATATTTATAAATAAAAGAAGGTTTTAGAACTGATAAAAAAATTTCAGAAAGAAAGCACGTCTTATTTAAAAATCATAAAAAAAGAGTAATTTGGCTTAATAATTGTTTTAGTCTAAAAATGAAAAAAGTTTATTTAATTCTTGTTATTATTCCTCTACTTTCTTTTGCAGCTCACAAGTATTATCTGAGTCTTACTCAAATAGAATATCGAAGCGAAAAAAAATCTGTTCAAATAACAATTAATGTTTTTATGGACGATATAGAAATTGCTTTAAATAAAAATTACAACATTGATTTAAAACTTCAGACAAAAAAGGAATTAAAAAATAATGATATTTACTTTTTTAAGTATTTAAAAGAAAAACTTCACCTTAAAATTGATAATATACCCAAAGAATTTAATTACATAGGAAAAGAATATGATGGGGATCTCGTCTATTTTTATCTAGAAATTGAAAATATAAAAGAAGTAAATAGCATAGAAATTGAAAATAAAATTTTAACGAAACATTTTTTAGAACAACAAAATTTAATCAAATATAAGGATGGTGATAAACATAAAAGCATTTTATTAACTGCCAAAAATGATAAAGGTTTATTAAAACATTAATTTTTTTAACTCTCGCAATCCTTAAATTTTGTACAATTAAAATCCAAACCCAAATGAAAAAAATTACGCTACAATTACTAACTGTTTTTTTTATTGGAGCATCTGTATCTGCTCAAGAAAAAATAACAAAGCAAGGTCATACAAATCAAAATAAGTTTAAGCAACTTAAAGATGAATTGGCAACTCCTAATAGTCAAAGAACTGCTTCTGGTGCTCCCGGTATAAATTATACCCAACAAAAGGTAGATTATATAATGGATATTGTGTTAGATGACGAACATCAAAAAATTACGGGTAAAGAAACCATTCTTTATCATAATAATTCTAAAGACGAATTAGCTTATTTATGGGTGCAATTAGACCAAAATGTAAGAGCAAAAGATTCTAAGTCTCCAGATATCGCAACTAACAGAGTTCCAAAAGTGATGAATAAAAAGTGGTTTGACCGCAGCTTTCCCTCGAATCCTTTTGATGGAGGTTTTAATATTATGAGCGTGACAAATATTGACGGAAGTAAACTCTCGCACACAATAAACCAAACAATGATGCGTATTGATTTACCAAAACCATTAGCGTCTGGAAAAACATTTTCTTTTAAAATTGAGTGGTGGTACAACATTAACAATCACAGAAAAGATGGTGGTAGATCAGGTTTCGAACACTTTACAGAAAACAACAATAATAACTACGTAATAGCTCAATTTTTCCCAAGATTATGTGTCTATGATAATGTTGAAGGTTGGCAAAACGACCAATTTTGGGGAAGAAGTGAATTTGCATTAGAATTTGGAGATTATACTGTTAATATTACAACACCTAAAGATCACATGTTAGGTGCTACTGGAGTTTTACAAAATGAAAAAGAAGTACTTACAAAAAATGAATTAAATAGGTTATCAAAAGCACGAAAAACGTACGACAAACCCGTCGTAATTCGAACTCAACAAGAAGCTACCAAAATAGAAAAATCCAAATCTAAAAAAACTAAAACTTGGAAATTTATTGCTAAAAACGTGAGAGATTACGCATTTGCAACTTCAAGAAAATTTATTTGGGATGCAATGGCAGTTGATATTAATGGTAAATCTGTAATGGCTTATTCTTTATATTCTAAAGAAGCAAATCCATTATACGGTGAACACTCTACAAGAGCGGTTGCTCAAACCTTAAAAACGTATTCTAAATACACATTTGATTATCCATATCATAAAGCAATTTCTGTTGATGGACAAATGGGAATGGAATATCCCCAGATTTGTTTCAACCCGGGAAGACCAAATGCTGATGGAACTTATTCTGATAGAGTTAAATACAGAATGATAAAAGTAACAATCCATGAAGTTGGACACAACTTTTTTCCAATGATCGTAAATTCTGATGAAAGACAATGGACTTGGATGGATGAAGGATTAAATTCTTATGTAGAAATGTTAGCAGAATTGGCTTATGACAAAAACTTTCCTATCACAAGGGGCTATCCAAAAAATATTGTCAAATATATGAGTGGAGATCAATCTAAAATTGCACCAATTATGTCCAAAGGAGACAATGTATATGAATTTGGTAATAATGCATATGGCAAACCTGCAACAGCCTTATGGATTTTAAGAGAAACTATTATGGGACACGAATTATTTGATCATGCATTTAGATCCTACTCGCAAAGATGGATGTTTAAACACCCAACACCAGCAGATTTCTTTAGATCTATGGAAGATGCTTCTGGAGTTGATTTAGATTGGTTCTGGAGAGGTTGGTTTTATACAACAGATGTAAATGATATTGGTATTAAAAGTGTAAAAAAATATCACACAAAAATAGTTGGAGATAACGTTAATTTTATTGAGGACAAAACAGAAGGATTAGGTTTTGGTGCTAAAAAAGGCAAAGACTCAAAATACCATTATGAAATTACATATAACAAACCTGGTGGATTAGTAATGCCAATTATTGTTCAATTTACGTATAAAGATGGATCGAGTGAAAGAAAAGTATATCCTGCTCAAATTTGGAGGTATAATGACAAAGAAGTAACTAAAGTATTCTCTGCCTCGAAAGAACTTTCCAAAATAACAATAGATCCTCAACAAGAGACGGCGGATGTAGATTCATCTAACAATAACTGGCCAAAAGAAAGTAAGAATCAGTTTGAAAAATTTAAAAGCAAAATTAAAGGCTAAAAGTCTCCCAAAAAATATGAAAGCGACATCTATTGATGTCGTTTTTTTTCTCCTCAATTCTGGTATTTAATAAATATTTGTTAAATTTTTAAACTTTTTAAACTTATTTATAACGATATCATTAGCTTCGCTAACACTATTAATTAAAAATAAAAAATGAAAAAAATATCTTTACTAATTTTTTCTTTGTTCTTCGTTGTTACTGCCACTATTTCGCAAGAAAAAAACGAGAAAAAGAAAACGCAACAAGGACACATTGATCAAAACAAATTCAGACAAATGAAAGATGTTTTGGCGACACCAAACGATCAGCATACAGCTTCAGGTGCTCCTGGACAACAATATTCTCAGCAAAAAGTTGATTATGTTATGGATATTCGTTTGGAAGAAAGTACCAACAAAATTTATGGTGATGAAAAAATAACTTATTACAATAATTCTAAAGACAATTTAGAATATTTATGGGTACAGTTAGACCAAAATATGAGAGCAGATGACTCTCAAACTCCATTAGCAAAATCTGGTGGTGCTGAGGCTTGGTTAACTCCTAGCGCATTTAAGGGTAAATATTTAAAAGAAAGTAAAGGTTTTGGTTTTAACATAGAAAAAGTTGAAAGTAATGGTAGACCTTTATCTCATTTTATCAATAGAACTATGATGAGAGTGAACTTACCAAAAGCTTTAGCTCCTGGTGAAAACTTTAAATTTAGTATCAAATGGAATTACAAAATTAACGACATTAATTTAGACGGAGGACGTTCTGGTTTAGAGACTTTTCCTGATGGTAATAACAACTACACTATTGCCCAATTCTTTCCTAGATTAGCTGTCTATAATAATGTTGAAGGATGGCAAAATATGCAATTTTGGGGACGCTCAGAGTGGGCTTTAGAATTTGGCGATTATGAAGTAAATCTGACAGTGCCAGCAGATCATATTGTAGATGCTACGGGTGTTTTACAAAACGAAAAAGATGTTTTAACGAAAACACAGCGTAATCGTTGGGCAACTGCTCGTAAAACCTTTGATAAGCCTGTAATGATTGTTACCCAAAAGGAAGCAGAAAAAGCAGAAAAAGTAAGAGCTACTGGCACAAAGACTTGGAAATTTAAAGCAGAAAAAGTAAGAGATTTTGCTTTTGCTTCGTCTCGAAAATATATTTGGGATGCAATGGCTACCAATATTAATGGTAAAACAGTGATGGCTGTATCTTTGTATCCGAAAGAAGGTAATCCTTTGTGGGAAGAGCATTCTACCAGAGCTGTTGCAACTACTTTAATTGAATATTCTAAATTAACTTTTGATTATCCTTATCCAAAAGCAATTTCTGTTCACTCAGAAAGACAAGGAATGGAATACCCAATGATCTGTTTCAACTATGGTCGTCCAAATGCAGATGGAACATATTCAGACAGAACAAAAAAAGGAATGTTAGGTGTTATTATTCACGAAATAGGCCATAACTTTTTTCCAATGATTGTAAACTCTGATGAAAGACAATGGACTTGGATGGATGAAGGTTTAAATTCTTTTGTAGAAATTTTAGCAGAAGATGTTTATGATGCAGAGTTATTTGCTTCTAATCCTGCAAAAGATATAACTAGATATATGGGAGGAGATCAATCTAACATCTCGCCTATTATGTCACAAGGAGACTATGTAAAACAATTTGGGCCAAATGCATACACAAAACCTGCTGCAGCACTTTACATTTTGCGTAAAACGATTATGGGACCAGAGTTATTTGACCATGCTTTTAGAACTTATTCACAAAGATGGATGTTTAAGCACCCTACTCCAGAAGATTTCTTTAGATCTATGGAAGATGCATCCGGTATGGATTTAGATTGGTTTTGGAGAGGATGGTTTTATACTACAGATGTTACAGATATAGGTATTAAAGAAGTAAAGCCTTTGTATTTAACTGATAAACCTAGTGAAAGAGTAGTTAAGTTAAAAACACAATATAAACAATACTTTGATAGTTTAGGTGACTTAGTCTTTATCACAGATAAAAAAGAAGATGCTAATCCAAAAGCAATGGATCAATATTTAGATGGGAAAAAGGCTCCAGGATACATATATTCGGTAGAGTTTGAAAAACCAGGTGGTTTAGTAATGCCTTTGATTGTTGAATTAACGTATGCAGATGGCACTTCGGAAAAACAAACTTTTCCATCACAAATATGGATGAAAGATGACAATACTGTTAAAAGAGTATTTTCTTCAACTCAAGAAATAAAAAGTTTTAAAGTAGATCCTGATTTTGAAACGGCAGATGTAGATGTATCGAACAATAGCTGGCCTAAAAATGAAGATAATAAATTTGATGAATTTAAAGCTCAAGTAAAAAATTAAACTTTTTTATAGTAAAACATACTTTAAAAGCCTTACAAATTTAGTTTGTGAGGCTTTTTTTATGTAAAATAATTGTTTTTACTGTTAATGTTTTACTCAAAAATAAATTTATTTCTATTTTAGTAAAACCCAGAAACGCGAAATTAATTGGTTAAAATTATCAGACTGAAAATCAAATTTATGAAATATCAACAATTGATATAGTATATAATTTTCAATCTTATATTCTAAGTGAGTAAAGAACCTTTCTTTTAAACAAACCCAACTTATTTCTTTAGTCATTCATCTTAAATAGAAAAAATAACCAATTATAATTCTGTTGGATTGTTATAACTTTTTTAGGAGAGTTTCTGGAGTAAACTATTTTATAAGCACTCTTAAAATTAGAAATAATTTTATGCCCGAAAGTATTGTTTTAGTCCTTGAAAATATTAATCTGAAGTTTGATTTTACGGCAAATACAATTAAGAATAAAAGAGCTTATGCAATAAAATATGACGAAAAAGCTTAATAAATTTTATAAATCAAACAAAATAAATATTGAAAACGATAAATCAATTATAAAACTAAGCATTGAATCATTCAAATCAAAAAAAGCCTTGAAAATTAAAACCTTTTTTGTGTGTAATACTATATTATTTTAAAATTTAAGAGGTCCAAAATTTTCGTTTTTTATTCAATTCTTCCTCTTCCCTAAGATATTCTTCGGCATCTTTTGGTGAAAGCACTTTTAAGAATGACTTATGTTGCTCAATCGAAAACTCAATTTTAGTAACTATATCTGTAATCTCCTCATTGTCGTAATCTATATCCAAAGGCTCTTTTATCACCATAGATTGCAAAACATTACGTTTCTTTATTCTCAAACCCTTTTTATCAAAAGAACGTCTAAACCCATCAATTACAATAGGCACAACAATTGGTTTGTACGTTTTTATAATATGTGCCGTTCCTCTTCTAATAGGCCTAAAAGGAGTTGTTGTCCCTTGAGGAAACGTAATAACCCAACCATCCTCTATGGCTTTACCAATATTAGAAATGTCAGAGTTTTTAACTTGTCTGTTCACGTTTTTACCGGCACTTCTCCATGTTCTATCAATTGAGACGGAACCTCCATAAGCCATCAATTTTGGTAAAATACCAGAACGCATAGTCTCTCCTGCTGCAACAAAATAAATGTTTAATTTGGGGTTCCAAATATAACCAACATTCTTAATATTATCATCTCTACCTTTTAAAGAAGCATTGAAAACATGAAACATAGCCGCTACATCGGCAAAATAGGTCTGATGATTAGAAATAAATAAAACATTTCTATCTGGTAAATTTCTTAAAATTTCTGATCCTTCTATCTGTAAGCTATTAAATTTTCGATATCTACCGTGAGAAACAAGTCCGAAAATTCTAATAATTATTTTTTTAAAAAATAAAATTTGACCAAATATGTTCCTTTTCAATAAAGGCATCTTTTTTAATTTTAATTAGATTAAAAACAAACTTACAAAACCATTAACAAACATGCTATTTTAAGAGTTCTTTAATTTCAGAAAGTATCATAGCTGTAGCTCCCCAAACAATGTAATCATTTAATTTAAAGCAAGGTATATTTACATTATCCATATATGATGTACTCATGTTAATTGAGGTTATATTTGAATCATTTAATAAATCGCTTACTAAAACCTCAATTACTTTATCTACCTCGTAATTTAAATCAAAAACTGGTCTTTTGTCAACAAAACCAATAAAAGGTGTCACCAAAAAATTACTTGGTGGTATATAGACATCTGTTAATTCTCGAATAACATTAATCGATGATTCCAGAACGCCTACCTCTTCAAAAGTTTCTCTTAATGCTGCTTTTTTTAGATTTTTGTCCGTTTTATCAATCTTACCACCAGGAAAACTAATTTGTGCAGAATGAGTGCCATTATAACGAGCTCTTTGTGTTAATAAAAAACAAGCTTCGCCTTTTGTATTAGGATAAAATAAAGCCAACACAGCCGCTTTTCTCGGATTATTCGCTTGTATTGAAGCAGCATCATACTGTAGACGCATTTTTGGGGCTAGCCTAAATTGAGCTTCTAAACCACCTAAGGTGTTTGTTTGCAGAATAGCTATTTTATTTTTGAAATCGATAAAATTCAATAAGATTAATTTTAATAAAGGAAGTCATCATATCTTTTTCAAAAAAAAATTGCAATACCTCTTTGTTATTTTTTAAATAAAAACCCCAAACCTAATCTCGTTAAAAACTTTTTTTCAAAAGCCCAAAAAAATTTAAATTCTCCAAAGATCCAACCAACTAAAGGAAGGGTTAATTGATAAATGGGAAAAATAAGTAGGATTCTAAGAGGCCAATACAACCATGGGCTAATTATTTCTGGTGACAACCCTAAAAAATTAGTAACAGGCTTTGCAACCCAAGCTGCAAAAGAACCATTGATAGCAAAAACAATAAAAATTGCTATAATCGACCAATTCGTTTCTATTCCCCATCGTTTTTTCAATTTCTCCATATGACTAGTTTGCTATTTTTTTTGATTTTATAAACATAAGCCAAAAACCCACAAGCACTAATGGAACACTTAATATTTGACCCGTATTGAGAGAGTTTAAAACCCAATCTTCCCTACCCTCTACCTGAGCCTCTTTTAAAAACTCAATAAAGAAACGTAAAGACCAAAGTACTGCCATAAAAAGACCAAATAAAAATCCAATTTGTTGCTTTTTATGTGTTTTCCAATACAAGTGCCACATTACAAAAAATAATGCTAAATAACTAAAAGCTTCATATAATTGTGTTGGATGTCTTGCTGCTGTTTCTCCTGCTGCTTTAAAAATTACTCCAAAATTAGAACCTGTTTCTTTTCCATAAATCTCTGAATTGAAAAAATTACCAAAACGGATAAAAAATCCCGCTAATGCAACCATAATCGCCAATCTATCTAAAATAAACAACCAAGGCTTTTGTAAATGTTTTTTTGCATAAAAATATAATGCAATCGGAATTCCGATTGCTGCACCATGACTGGCAAAACCGGTGAAACCTGTAAACTTCCAACCCTCAATTAAACCAAATAAAGAATCATTTACACTTTCTTTTATTGGTAGAAATATTTCTAATAAATGATTTTGATAATAAGACCAACTATAGAAAAATACATCTCCTAAACGCATACCAACTAACATAGAAATAAAAACATACATAAATAATATATCCAATTTCTCCTCAGGTATTTTATCTTCTATATAAATTTTTTTCATCAATCTTAAACCTAATAAAAATGCCGCAACAAACATTAGGCTGTACCATCGAATTACAAAAAATCCTAAATCTATTCCTATTGAAGGATTCCATTCTATTGCTAAAAAACTCATTTATCTTCTTTATATATGCGGTCGACCAAGGTCTAGACCTGATTATTAAAATGTAATTCTAAAAAACCTCTCGAAAAACTGCATTTTCCAATTTAAATCAAAAATATGTGTTGATTTAAATAATATTCGAGGTAATAATTATTTTTCTTTTTTCTCTGGCACTGGATCATAACCACTTCCTCCCCAAGGATGACAACTAAATATTCTTTTTAAAGCCAACCATCCTCCAACAAATAAACCATGTTTTTGCAAAGCTTCAATGGTGTAGTGTGAACACGTAGGGCTATATCTACAAGTTGATGGTGTAAATGGTGAAATTGCGTTTTGGTAAAAGCGAACCAACAATATAAATGGAAATGATAGTATTTTTTTCAATCTAATTTATTAAATAAGTTGTGCCTTCTTTTCCGTCTTTTAATTGAATGCCCAATGCAATTAACTCGTCTCTAATTTGATCCGACAATGCCCAATTTTTATTTTCTCTTGCCTCTTTTCTTAATTTGATCAACAACTCAACCACTCCGTTTATTTTTTCTGAGTTATTATGAGCTGCTTCATTCATCAACCCTAAAACATCAAATACAAAGCTATTCATTGTTGTTTTTAAAGTTTCTAAATCTTCTGAACTTAAAGATGCTTTTCCTTCTTTTATTTGATTAATTACTTTTACAGCTTCAAATAAATGTGAAACTAAAATTGGTGTATTAAAATCGTCATTCATTGCTGAATAACAATCTTTTTTCCATTTTTGAACATCAAAAGTAGATATTTTAGTTGCTGTAATTTTATCTAAAAAATTTATAGCTTCCATTAATTTAGCATGTCCTTTTTCTGATGCTAAAAGTGCATCTCCAGAAAAATCCAAGACACTTCTATAATTGGCTTGCATGTTAAAAAACCTTACAACACTTGCAGAAAATGCTTTTGGTAATATATTATTTTCTCCTGTTAATATTTGATTTGGTAAAATAAAATTCCCTGTAGATTTCGCCATTCTTTGGCCATTTAATGAAAGCATATTTGCATGCATCCAATAATTTACAGGAGTTACACCACTACAAATTTTAGATTGTGCAATTTCACATTCGTGATGTGGAAATTTTAAATCCATTCCACCTCCATGAATATCAAAACTTTCACCTAAATACTTTGTACTCATTACAGAACATTCTAAATGCCAACCCGGAAAACCATCGCTCCAAGGAGAAGGCCAACGCATAATATGACGTTCATCTGCTTTTTTCCAAAGTGCAAAATCTTGTGGATTTTTCTTATCTGATTGTCCGTCTAAAGTTCTAGTATTACTTATTAAATCTTCTACTTTTCTTCCAGAAAGAATTCCGTAATCTTCTATTTTATTATATTCTAGAACATCAAAATAAACAGATCCGTTAACCTCGTAAGCAAAACCTTTTTCAATGATTTCTTTTATCATTTCTATCTGTTCGATAATATGACCTGTTGCTGTTGGCTCTATACTTGGTGGTAAAAAATTGTAATTTTTTAATACATCATGAAAATCTACTGTGTAACGCTGTACAACTTCCATTGGTTCAATTTGTTCTAAACGTGCTTTCTTTGCAATCTTATCTTCGCCTTCTTCTGCATCGTTTTCTAAATGACCTGCATCTGTAATATTACGAACATAACGTACTTTATAGCCTAAATGCAATAAATATCTATACACAACATCAAAAAACATAAAGGTTCTAACATTCCCTAAATGCGCATTGCTGTATACTGTTGGACCACAAACGTACATACCAACGTAACCTTCTGTTATAGATTTAAAATTCTCTTTTTCTTTAGTTAAAGAGTTATATACTTTAAGTTGGTTTTCTTTGTAGAGTTCCATTAAAAAGGTGCATTTTTAGAGCTGTCAAAGATAAACACTTTATTGAGAATAGCGAAATGGAGTTTCTGAGAAATTTGAAAAAATAAAAAGTAATTTTACCCAACTATAAGATTACGTTTGTAAGGTTCATTAACTATAATTTCCTGTGACATTAAATCTTTTATTATTGGTTTTTTTATTGATATCTTCTTTAATATTTAATCCATTCTTTACTTTATGAAAAACATGATTGTTACGGGTAGCCAATTCAATTGCTAAATTATCCAGTAAAAATTTGGTATTATCAATTAAAGCTTTAGAATTAGTTAAATCTTAATCGATTTCATTGAAATTATTATCAATTTTAGAAATCATAATTTGATAAAATTATTGTTAAATTTACACAACTATAATTATGACCGCTAAAAACAAATCGGCTTTATCTCAAAAAAAAGGTGTTTCTAAACCAAAAACCACCAACAAATCTGCTGCCGAAAAAATAAAATCAAACAGAGCGAAACAAAATTCTGTAGACACTTTTGTTTCCCAAATTTTAAAAGGAAATATCACCTTTTTAAGTCGTGCAATTACCTTAGCAGAAAGTACAAACCTAAAACATCAACAAAAAGCAAACGAAATCTTAGAACGCTGTTTACCTTATGCAAATAATTCTGTAAGAATAGGAATTACTGGAGTTCCTGGTGTGGGTAAAAGTACCTTCATAGAATCTTTTGGGAAACATCTAACTAAACAAGATAAAAAAGTAGCGGTTTTAGCTATTGACCCAAGTAGCTCCATAAACAAAGGCTCTATTTTAGGTGATAAAACTCGTATGGAAGAATTAGTGACTGATAAAAATGCTTTTATTAGACCTTCTCCTTCTGGAACATCTTTAGGAGGCGTTGCTCAAAAAACACGCGAAAGTATTATACTATGTGAAGCTGCTGGTTTTGATACGATTATCATTGAAACGGTTGGCGTTGGGCAATCTGAAACTTTAGTCCATTCTATGGTAGATTTCTTTTTACTTTTAAAATTAGCTGGCGCAGGTGATGAATTGCAAGGCATAAAGCGAGGAATTATAGAAATGGCCGATGCAATTGTAATTAACAAGGCTGATGGAGAAAACAAAAAAAATGCAAAAATTGCTAAGGTTGAATTTAATAGAGCACTGCATTTATATCCTTTAAAAGAAAGTAATTGGCAGCCAAAAGTTTTAACTGCAAGTGCATTAAAAAGTATGGGAATTGATAAAGTAGACGAAATGGTTAATGAATATATTTCTTTAACAAAAGAAAATGCCTATTTCAAACAAAAAAGAAACAAACAGAATAAATATTGGCTCTTGTCTACAATTGAGGAACAATTGAAAGCAGATTTTTATAATAGACCCAATTTAAAAACAGCTTTAGAAAAGGAAATTTCTAATTTAGAGAAAGGAGAAACAACTCCTTTTATTGCTGCTAAAAAATTAATTAATTTAAGATGATGAGATTATTTTATTTATTAAGTTTTAAAATTTTCAGTCACAATTTTCTTTATTTTTTTATTTAAGTATTTTAAAGAGTTATAACTAGTATGTTCTAAAACAATCACTACCATATCTTCTTCTAAATAATTTGTTAAAGCTGTACTAAAACCGTTCCATTTACCATAATGATAAATATTCTTTTTATCACTGCTATCCAATCTAAAGCCAAAACCATAAGGAACTTTTCTTCCATAAATAGTTTCTCCTTTTGTATACATTAAATCTAAAGATTCTTGTGTTATTAGTCCTCCTGAATTTAATCCATAAGTCCATTTAAACAAATCCTCAAGAGTTGAGTAAACATTTTTATCTCCAACAATTGCATCGTTAACAGTATTTCCTATTTTTATATGTTTCCAACCTCTGTATAAACGATATCCCTTTAATTGGTTTTTTCTTATTGTATCATTCTGATAGCTATACACATAAGAATTCCTCATATTTAATGGTTCGAAAATATTTTTTTGAAGATATTGATTAAATGAAATTCCAGTTACTTTTTCTATAATAGAAGCCAAAACAAAATAACCTGTATTCGAGTAATCGAAATTACGGCCAGGTTTGAAAAAACGTTGTGCTTTTGATATTGGTAAAACTTCCATTAAATCTTTATTGGTAGGAGGCTTATTCTCTTTCCATTCATGCTCTGCAACCCAGAAATATTTTGGCAAACCAGATGTATGGTTTAACAAATTTCTGATGGTTATATTTTTATAAGGAAAATCTGGAAAATAAGCGTTTACTGAATCTGTAAGTTTTAATTTACTTTTTTCTTTCAACTGCATTATTGCAGCAGCTGTAAATTGTTTACTTACAGATGCTAGTTGAAAAACAGATTCGCTATTTAATGGAGTTTTCTTCCTAAAATCTGCGTAACCTACCTGATTTTGATACACTATTTTTTTATTTTTTGCAACTAAAACAGCTCCATGAAAATCATGTCTCTTATTAATTCTATTTAACAAAGAATCTAATTTATGACTTACATTTTTAGTACTATTTTTAGAATAGTGTTGAACAGGAATAGAAAATTTATCAAGTTTATCTTCCTTGATATTTTTATCTAATAATTCATTCTCTTTTGTATCATCAAAATTATTAAAAGCAATAATAAATATACTTAAAATAAGGAATAGACAAATGGATATATTTTTGATGTATTTCTTCACTGAAACAAAATTAACTTATATTACTCCATATTTTAGATGATTTACTCATTTTAACAAAAGCTTGGCTAATTGGTATATTCTCAACTTTTGAAAGATTTGGATCTTCTTGCAATAAAGCAATAGCAGTATTTCTTGCGGCTACTAAAATCTTCGAATCTTTTACAACATCAGCAATTTTAAGATCTAAAACGCCACTTTGTTGCGTCCCCATTAAATTTCCTGGGCCACGTAATTTTAAATCTACTTCTGCTATTTTAAAACCATCGGTAGTATCTACCATTGTTTTTAAACGTGTTTTTCCTTCTGGCGATAATTTATAACTAGAAAGTAAAATACAATAACTTTGGTCTGCTCCCCGTCCAACTCTTCCTCTTAATTGATGTAATTGCGAAAGTCCAAAACGTTCTGAGCTTTCAATAATCATAACACTTGCATTTGGCACATTTACACCAACTTCTATTACAGTTGTGGCCACCATAATTTGAGTTTCACCTTTTACAAAACGCTGCATTTCATGTTCTTTATCAGCCGGTTTCATTTTTCCATGAACAATACTTATTTGATATTTTGGCGAAGGAAAATCGCGTGAAATACTCTCATAACCATCCATTAAATCTTTATAATCCATCGTTTCAGATTCCTGAATTAACGGGTACACAACATACACTTGTCTTCCTTTTTTAATTTCATCTCTAATAAACTTAAAGACCGACAAACGATTGCTATCAAAACGATGTATAGTTTTTATTTCTTTTCTCCCTGGAGGCAATTCATCAATTACAGAAATATCTAAATCACCATAAACAGACATTGCTAATGTTCTTGGTATTGGTGTTGCTGTCATCACTAAAATATGAGGAGGAAGCCCATCCTTATTATCTAAGGTGTTTTTTCCCCATAGTTTAGAACGCTGCGCTACACCAAATCTATGTTGCTCATCAATAATGGCTATTCCTAAACTTTTAAATTTTACTTTATCTTCTAACAATGCATGCGTTCCAATTAGAATATCTAATGTTCCATCTTCCAAACTAGCATGAATTTCTCTTCTCTTCTTTGTTTTTACAGAACCTGTAAGAATATCAACATTTATGCTCATTCCTTGCAAAAGTTGTGAAACGGCGATAAAATGCTGATTTGCCAAAATTTCTGTTGGTGCCATTATTGTTGCCTGAAAACCATTATCTATAGCCAAAAGCATTGCGAGCAGAGCAACAATAGTTTTTCCTGAACCGACATCACCTTGTAAAAGACGATTCATGTGTGCCCCAGAAGCGACATCTTTTCGAATTTCTTTTAAAACTCTTTTTTGAGCATTCGTTAAATCAAAAGGTAAATGATCCTTATAAAAAGTATTAAAATTATCACTTACATTCTCAAAAATAAATCCTTGTATTTTTGTTTTATTGATGAGTTTCTTTCTTAATAATTGTAATTGAATAAAAAATAGTTCTTCAAACTTTAAACGGTTTTGCGCTTTTGTTAAATCTTCTTGACTTTTAGGAAAGTGAGCGTTTAATAAAGCATCACGTTTGGGCATCAATTTAAAATCTTCAATAATTTCTTTTGATAAACTTTCTTCAATTCTGTTTAAAAATTGTTTAAACAAATATTGAACATAAGTTCTCATCAATTTATTAGAAACTCCCGTATTTGTTAACCTCTCTGTAGATGGATATACGGGCTGCATTTTAGTTTGCAACTTTTTCTTGTATTCAGCAACCAATTCTAATTCTGGATGTGGAATACTAAAATTACCGTTATAATGATTTAACTTTCCATAAACCACATAAGGCTCGTTAATTTTAAGAGCATCTTTAATCCATTTTTGTCCTTTAAACCAAACTAACTCCATAGTTCCTGTGGCATCCACAAAAGTAGCTACTAACCTACTGCCTCTTTTTTGGGCAACAGATTTAACCCTAATTATTTTACCTACAATTTGAACGTCAGAAGAATTTGGTTGCAATTCTTTAATTTGGTAAAATTGAGTTTTATCAATATAACGATAAGGAAAAAAATTTAATAAATCATTACATGTTTTTATGCCTAATTCTGTATACAAAAGCGTTGCTCTTTGTACACTAATTCCTTTTATATATGTTATAGGATAACTTAAATTCAACTGTTGTAAATATTAATAACGAAATTACAGAATTCAAAAGTAAGAGAAGAAAAGAATTCTAACTTTTAATTAGAATAAAAGTTTGTGGGTTCTCTCTTTTTATGAATAGCTAAATTAAAATATTTTTCATCAATTAATAAATTACAAAATTTCAAGAATTAGAAGCTTTTAATGAATTTATTACCAAATAATAAAAAAGGAAATTAATAATAGTCAAGCACTATCAGTATATATAATCGAACCCAAATTAAAAATAAACCAAAATTCAATATACATTAGTTAGATTTCGTACCTTTGCGCCCCATTCCAAAGAAAAAAATGAGATTACACAGAAACTTAACTTTTGCAGTTATAGACAGCATCAGAGATATATTTAACGAAGGTGTTTACGCAGATAAAGCTGTAGAAAAAGCACTAAAACGTGATAAGCGTTGGGGTGCAAGAGATCGAAAATTTGTTGCAGAAACCATATACGATATTGTACGTTGGAATCGATTATACTCAGAAATTGCTGAAGTAAAAGTGCCTTTTGATAGAGACAACATCTGGAGATTGTTTACTGTATGGTGTATTTTAAGAGGAATTCCATTACCAGATTGGAATCAAATTGGTAATGTACCAGAAAGAAAAATTAAAGGTCGTTTTGATGAATTATCTAGAACGAGAAAATACAGAGAATCTATTCCCGATTGGATGGATGAAATGTGTGAGCAAGAATTGGGTGAAGAAATTTGGACGAAAGAAATTGCTGCATTAAATGTGCAAGCAAATGTAATTTTAAGAACAAATACATTAAATATTTCTAGAGAAATTCTTCAGAAAAAATTACATGCAGAAAATGTAATAACAGAAATTGTTCCGAATCATCCAGATGCATTAAGATTACCAGAAAGAGCAAATGTTTTTAAAACTGAAGCTTTTCATAATGGTTATTTCGAAGTGCAAGATGCGTCTTCGCAATTAGTAGCAGCTTATTTAGACGTTAAGCCTGGTATGAAAGTAGTAGACACTTGTGCTGGTGCTGGAGGTAAAACGCTTCATTTATCAGCTTTAATGGAGAATAAAGGACAAATTATTGCCATGGATATTTACGAGAGTAAACTCCGTAAATTAAAAGTAAGGGCAAAAAGAAACAAAGCACACAATATTGATATGCGTGTAATTGACTCTACAAAACCAATCAAAAAACTACACGGTAAAGCAGATAGAGTTTTAATTGATGCTCCTTGTTCTGGATTAGGAGTTATACGCAGAAACCCAGATTCTAAATGGAAATTGCAACCAGAATTTATTGAGAATATAAAAAAAATACAACAAGATATTTTACAACAATATTCTAAAATGGTAAAACCGGGAGGAAAATTAGTTTATGCAACTTGTTCTGTTTTACCATCAGAAAATCAAAATCAAGTTAATAGTTTCTTAACATCTGAATCGGGAAAAGATTTTACCTTTGTCTCCGAAAAGAAAGTATTGGCCCATATTTCTGGTTTCGACGGATTTTATATGGCACTTTTAGAAAAAAAAGAAAACTCATAATTTATTGCTAGATTAAGAGTTATAATTGCTGAAAAAGAAAGTATTTATTTATTCAATTTAAAATTAAACTAAATGATGAAAAAACTACTTTTATTACTTTTTATTATCTCATTTTCGGTTTCTTTCTCTCAAGAAGCTTATTATAATGATGTAGATAAAACTTTAACTGGGCTGGCATTAAAAGATGAGTTAGCTGCAAAAATTATTACGACACACACCAATCCTTTGCCTTATACAAGTGGGAGTCCTGATGTTTGGGATGCTACCAAGGCTACTGACGAAAATAAATCAAACACAAATGAAGTTGTATTATTCTATGGTTGGGAAAATGGTAGTGATCAAGATATAACGAATGATAGAACACGTGATAAAAATCTGCAACAAGGTATTAGTGGAAGTAATTTTGTTTGGAATAGAGAACATATTTTCCCTCAGTCATTGGCCAATCCCGCAATGAATACTGACAATCCAGGAATAGCAACAGATGCTCATAATTTAAGAGCAGCAGATAGAACTCGTAATTCTACCAGAAACAACAGAAAATACGGTAGAGGAACTGGAAATTCTAATTTTTCAACTGATACTTTTCCTGGCTTAGATGGCCCAAACACCAATGCTTGGTACCCTGGTGATGAATGGAAAGGTGATGCTGCAAGAATGATTATGTACATGTATGTTCGTTACGGAAATGTTTGTTTACCCTCAGTTGTTGGTGTAGGAAATA
>Ga0206126_10001335_pt1 | contig 30010 bp, 39 predicted proteins | sample Helgoland_Spring_5_FD_148621 | JGI IMG/M metagenome (GOLD analysis project Ga0206126, IMG submission 148621) | Pelagic subsurface seawater microbial communities from Kabeltonne, Helgoland, North Sea - Helgoland_Spring_Bloom_20160412_1 | ecosystem: Environmental > Aquatic > Marine > Epipelagic ...
GATATACGCCATTTCTTCTAGCTCTCTGTAGCTTAAAGAGAATCTACACTTCATGTAGACAAATAGCATTATTACTTCTGGTGCTGAACAAAATCCCTTAAAATATTTGAGTAGTTTAGGCGAAATATAAAATGGCATTTGAATCTTTTTAAGTCTCATTATAGCCACATACAGCTATGCTGACAACAGATGCGACAGAACCCTATGCGATGCCCCCTTCTTTAGACTCCATCAGCGTCAGAGGACACTGCTCAAAAAAACATCTATATGAATGAAATATACAGCTTAACGTGAGTAATACTCAATAATCTTTCCAAAACTTGGATCAAATGGATAAGGAATATCAGAAATCATAGGAACTCTGACGAATGCTCCAGACATAGAAGCAGGATCAACAGATAGATACTCTGGAACATTTCTTTCCTGTTTTTGAGCAGCTTCCATGTAGACAGCAATCGTTTTTGCAGACTCTTTAAGCTCAAGCTTATCCCCTTCTTTTAAGCGCTGGCTGGGTATATTTACTTTTTTACCATTCAACCTAACATTGCCGTGGGAAACCAACTGTCTCGCAGCGAAAATCGTAGGAGCAAGATTCAGTCTATACACAACCATATCCAACCTTCTCTCTAGAAGACCTGCAAAATTTTCAGCAGTATTGCCTTTCATTTTCTCAGCAAGATCAAATGTATTTCTAAACTGCTTCTCAGTAATAGGACCGTAGTGAGATTTCACGGCTTGCTTAGCTTGCAAGTGCAGCCCATAATCGGATGTCTTTACCCTGCTATTTGCACCATGCTGCCCAGGACGATAATTCTTAGTATGAAAAGGATCTTTACCATCTCCCCAAATACTTTTACCTAACCTTCTACTAGCCTTATATTTTGCTTTAACAATTCTTGTCACCTGAGATTTACCTGTCTAAAATCTATTATTATTTTTTAAAACTTAAGATTATCTATCTTAATAAAAGCAGCATAAAACTCTAAAACACACTAGTAAGTAAGAGCTACTTCGATCCGAGATTATATAAACGCTTTGTATAAAAGTCAAACCTATTTTTTGTCCCTCTTATAGCTTATAAGCTAGGGATATAACACCATTATTTTAACTGAACTATTGGAATAATACATGAAAGCCAAGATTGATGGCGTTTCCTACATGGCTATTGAGCTTCAGAAAACCCTAAGGTCACCCCGCAAACGAACTTTCAACGAGAATTCTCTCCAGGCCTGTCAACCCCCCCCCTTAGAGTTGTTTTTATTTGCCTTAATTTTTTGCAACGTATCCATTAACCCTTTAGAATTTTCACCTTTCTGCTCCCTATTTCTCCGGATAGATTCTCGTATTTCTTTAAGTTGAGTTTTATCTTCACCTTTTACTTTTTTTATATCTCCTTTAACTCCCAATCCAAGATTTTCTTTTACCTTGTGCAACATAAGCCTTATCCCTTTGGGCGATTTACTCTCTGACTCTCTTATAATCCCCATTAGAGCCTTTGCATATTTTTTCTCCTGAGTATAATCACCTTGACCTTTAAACTGCACTTCAGCTTCCCTGATAAAGTCACTCGTAGTGCGTAATTTGTTATCATTATCTAGACAATATGGGAGCAACTTCTCCATCTTACTTACAACAGTTTTTATTGGTACAGAATTATCTTTTGATTTATATTCATTTATTTTAGTATCTACATATCCAACATCATTTCCTATCACCTGCTTTTCTTTTGTCTTTTCTAATGTAATACTTGCTAATATATCTAGATATCCTTGATTTTCTGCTACTTCAGCAGTTTTGTCTCCTCTTGATGATTCTAAAGATTTGAATAATCTATCAGTCTCACTCTTATGAGCCATGGTATCTTTCACTATATCATTTAGCCTTTCATTACTCCTATTCCAACTAGGTAATGCTTGATATTTGGACATAGCGTAATTCATTATTTCTTTTACTCCTTTACTGTTTTCACCCTTGTCGTTATATTTTGAAACTTGCGTATCTATATATTCTGCAATTTCTTTATACTCTTTAGCCTTTTCCGGTCCTTGAGAGATATATTTTGTAAGGTCTTGAAACCTTGTAACCTTATCCTCTTCGCCATTTTTCCCAAAATACGCAATCCTTAACTCGGCATCTCTATTACTCTGCACTGACAAATTTTTTGCAACTAAATCTTCTAGGTTTTTCTCTACACCAACGTTGTTGCGTATATCTATCAAAGATTTATTTATTGCAATCTTTTGATCCAGATCATAAATATTTTTTTCTACCAGGCTGATACTATTTTTTGCTTCTCTTATAGCAGCGTTATTTTTGTTTGTTTTTTCACTAACACCGTTATTTGTTATTGTTTGTTCAATCTTATCAAGAGATTGTTGTTGTTCTATATTATGTTTCTCTATTAGTTTAATCTTATTTGTTTTTTGGTTAATAAGATTAGGTCTGTCCTTTTTATATGACTTCAATAGTTTCTCTGACTGATCTTTTTCCCTTTTTACTTCTAACGCATAATTACTATACGCTTCATTAGACTCTCTAAGAGAAAATAGTTGTCCTTCTGACCCATTAATGGATTTATCTAATTCATCTTTCTCTTTCATAAATTTGTTAAAATCTGCTTGGTCATTATTTTGTACAGCTTCACCATCTACTTGCTCTAACTTATTTTTCTTTTTCATAAGTTTTGCAAACACTGCTTTATAATTATTTTTTGCAGTTTTACCATCTCTTTGTTCTATATTATCTGACGATTCTTGAGTAATTTTTTTAGCGATTTTAATTGCTCGATTCTCTGCTTCCAATTGATTTATTTTCAGTTTTTTTAAATCTCCCTCTCCTTTCTTAATCTTTACATTTCCAACATTTATTTTTTTCAGCTCTCCTTCCAAAACTTTGCTATAACCTTGTATCTCTGCTTGTTTCGAGATAATGTTTATATTATTATCGTCAATCTCCTTCTCTATTTTTTTGAGGTCTGCTATTCCTAGTTCTTGCAATCTCAAACTCTCCTTTTTAAAATTTCGTTGTAATAAATTATTGCTGGCAATTTCTTTTTTTATACTGATAGAAGTTTTGTTCAGTTCATTAAAGTTACTCTTGTATGCGGCTTTTTCTTTTTGTAATGTAACCTTACTCTTTTCCAATATAGCCTGATCTTCCTCTATTCCAGTCATGTTCACACCAGCGATAGTTAATTTGCATATCTTTTATTAAGACATATTTTTGTAATAAAAAAAAGTAAAATGTTATGCAGGCAGTGTACTTCTTACAACCTACACACTTGGTTGTATAAGTTTATTGATCTACCCTAATAAACTCAGTGAAAAGCAAGAAACAAAACGAAGAAGAATATAAAATTGTTATAAAGAACAATACGTTATATTATTAATAATATAATTAACGAATTAATAAATCGAAGATGAAATCAATAGATGAAATCAAATACAAACTAAAGAAAGATTTAGATATAAGCATCAAAAAACATGAAGCAACTATAGAAGACATTAATGGATATAGGGAGAGTGTCAGATCTGGGAATGTTATAAATTTTAATGAATACATAAAAAATCACTACTACAGAGACCAGAATATACAGATTATATCATCTATTTCTAAAGTTTCTAAGATAACCGGAGATCTTTCTGGATTAGACTTCAGTGGTACTATTTTTCAAGGAGTCAATCTCAGCGAGTGCAATCTGCAGAATACTAAATTTTGTAATTCAGACTTTCAAAATGTAATTATTGAAAAATCTCAACTAAACAATACTGATTTTTCTGGCTCTAACCTCGTAAACACCAATGCCATAAGTTCAAATTTTCAAAACTCTAAAATGGTAAATACAAGACTTGAAAATGTTGAGTTAAAAGAATGTGATTTACAAAAAACAGAAATACGTGATTCAGATTTCAAAGATGTTAAAGTTAAAAATTCACTAGCTAACAGTTTAGATTTGCGTGGATCAGATGTCAGTCAAATAAATTTGACCAATAGTAATAAATATATTGAACAACATGCTAATGAACAGGATAAGCAGAAATTAAACCAGCTAAGGTCCAATAATAAAGTAATAGAAGCAGAGCAAATTGCACTAGATTCTGAACTCAAATCTGTTGTGCAGAGTCATAATTATAAGAAAACGGTCAACGCTCTACTTCAGAAAAAAGACAAGAAAATTGTTAATTACCTTACAAAATTAATCAATGACGAAATAATTACTGACTATAATAAATCTCCAGAAGCTAACATAGCTTCTTACTGCAGCAAAAAATATTCTAATAATGCACAGGAAATAGATAATTTAAAAAGCAGTCTAGAGTCAAGGTCTTTAATGAGTGGAATAAAACTCAGTAGCGCGGAAAGCTTAACCAAACAATATTCTTCTGATCAAAAAAGATATATTGATAATACAAAAATGAATGAGTTATCGAGCCAGAAGGATGAACTTAACAAAATACTAAATATACTAAATGAAATACCAAATAAATGCTCTCATAAAACCATCAATGAATTATCTGATCCTCAAACAAAAAGTAAGTCAGCAAAAAATTTTAGAAAGGACCACCCCTTAACAGCCGATAAAGTTAGGAAATTAGCCATTGACCCCACAAAAACAATATCAAAACTAAAAGAGATATATGATGCTGAGTTAAAGATGTTAGGGCATAGTCTCGATTATGAGAATATATATAATTATAGCTTAGATAAAATTCAAAATGCAAAATATGACCCTACTTATGTCGTTGGTACTGATGGTAAAAACATAAAAAATAAAGAGTATCTCAAACTAAAAAAAGAAGATATACAAAAATATTTACTAGAAATAAAAAGTAATCCTCGGTTATCACTCAATGCATTCGCTGCTCAGAAATATCAAAAAAATGATAATAAAAAAGAATATATAACAGACTTAGATGGAATGAACTTATCTGGCACGATCTTTGAAAATGCAGATTTAAGAGGGGTAAATTTTTCAGAATCTAAGCTTAATAATTGTCAATTCACAAATTGTAAAATTGATCGTGCGAATTTTGAATCATCAGAGATGAAAAATGCAATAATAAAAATAGCTCTGCAGAGAATACTAAGTTCTTCAATGGCAATCTTTCTGGGGCGCAAATTATCGGAGGTGATTTTTCTAAAACATTCATGCCATATTCTATAGCAGAGAAAATCAAAATATCAGATGCAAATTTTGACAAATCCAATCTACAAAAAGCAAGTTGGAATAGCTGTAATATCAAGAATACCACGTTTAATGGAGCAAGCATGGAAGGCGCATCTTTTGACCACGGAAAAATGGAACGGATAACAGCGCAGCGTGCAATACTTAACAATACTATACTTGAACATGCAGAAATCATTGATAGTAATTTCACAAACTCTGCAATGGAGCAAGCAAGAGCTCTAAACTCTAAATGGAATAAAGTAATTTTAAAAGATCTAAAAGCGGATAAGATCAATCTTACCAATGCACAATTGGATAAATTCACTGAATTAGATGGAGCAGAACTTGAAAAAGCAGTATTAAAACATGTTGAAGCTATAGGAGTAAGCTTTAAAAACGCAAAAATGAAAGAAATTGATGCGGAGTATGCTAATTTAACTGGTGCTATCATAGAAGATGCAAAGCTTGAAAGAGCCAATTTGGATCACACTATACTCGATAATGCACAAGCTGCAAGAATAAATTTATCTGGTGCAAGTCTAAGCTTAGCACAAGCACGAAATGTAGATTTTACAAGTGCAATAATGGATAAAATGCACTCATTGAAAACAGATTTTACAGGCTCTAAATTTAACGATGCAGATTTAAGAAATGCGGAAATAACAAAAGCTATTTTAAAAGGAATTAATTGTGAAAAAGCAAAGATTAATGAGGCTACAAAACTAGCTGCAAAAACAATGGATGATGCAAAAGGAATAGACGGAATTCTAGACGTGTATGACAATCACAATCAGAAAATAGGAGAAAAATCTGCACAGGAAATAGTCCACCAACAAACTTATAAAGATCTGAGCTTTATGAATAAAGTTAAGCATAATACAAAAAAAGCGCTTAGCTTTGTAGGCAATAAGATAGGAAATTTTGCAAAAGCCGTCGGAGCTGCAATTTTGATAGGAAGTATTGCAGGAACTGTAGCTGCAATAGCTGGAGCGGCTACCCCAGTTGTGCTTGTTGTAGCAGCAGCAGGAGCTGCTGCTAGCATTGCTGCGCCAACTGTTGCGTCTAAAATAAAAAATGCATTAGGAATAAAAAAAGAGAATATAAAAGAAGTACACCGTACTAATCACAGTGTAAAAAATAAAGAAAAAAAACAAGAAAAGATTCAAAAACAAAAAATCGAAAATCATATAAAAGATCATGTATCAGATATTGTCACATCAGCTTTACAAAAGACAGATGAGGCAAAAAAATCAAAGAGGCAACCCGATGCCAATAAAAGTCCAGACAAGTTAAAAAAACAACATAATAGATGAGCATTACTATGCGAAAATCCTCCAGCTTGTGTCATCTCGTAAATTCGAGTACGTAAGTGCAAAATCCCCCCACCTGTCATCTCGTAAATGAGCTCTTTGCGAATTATACGAGATCTCTCTAAAGTATAGAGATTGACTATACTCCAGTCTTTCGACATAATTTTTTACTCCGTTTGTACGCATCTTTCATTAAATATCTTCTTATATCCATATTTATGGAGCAATACCCCATCAGAATATTAAACGAATTTGACAGCTAGAAGTAAATTTCATACTATGCCATCTATTATTTAATATAGAGATTCATGGATTCAAATCAGTTTTACCTATTTAAAGATAGGAGATTCCTTCCATTATTCGTGGTACAATTTTGCAGTGCACTTAATGACAACATACTAAAAATTGCACTGATAATACTAATCACATTTAAGCTTGCAAACGAACTCACTATAGAGCCTTACGCTCTTGTAATGCTTGCACATGTACTATTCATCTTACCTTTTGCACTTTTCGCAAGTATAGCCGGTCAAATAGCGGATAGGTATGAACGCTCTACTATTGTAAAAATAATCAAATTCGTAGAAATAGCTATAGTACTTGCTTCTGCTTATGGTTTTTATACAACCAACCTACCAGTATTATTTTCCTGCATCGGTTTTATGGGGATACACTCTACATTTTTTGGTCCAATAAAATATAGTGCTCTTCCGGACCAATTACGAAAAGATGAACTTCTAGGTGCAAATGCTTTCGTTGAGGCTGGAACTTTTTTATCTATCCTCATTGGTACGATGATAGGAGGATTCTATACTACGCACAGTAGCTTTGTTATTATAATATCTATCTCCTCTGCAATTATTGGCTATATTGCAAGCCTGTGCATTCCTAAGTCCGGCAATGCAAATTCTGATATCGCAATCAATCCTAATATACTCCAAGAAACCGTCAGCATGATTAAATATGCTACCTCTAAAAATCAGGTATACTTAGCAATACTTGGAATATCTTGGTTTTGGTTTATTGGCGCAATTGTTCTTGCACAAATTCCATCACTTGCTAGAAACACACTTGGTGTTGATGAAAATGTCTCGAATCTCTTCTTAGCTATTTTTTCTATCGGCGTAGGGTTAGGGTCATTCTTGTCTAATAAACTTCTCAATCACAAAATTTCTACAAAATATCTTCTAATTTCAGTTATTGGCATAAGTGTTTTTTGCACAGATTTATTTTTTGCAACTAAGATTGCTAGCATAACATATGAACCAGAACACCTTAAGAACATATCTCAGTTTTTAAGTAGAGGACATTACATAAGAATTTTAGTTGATCTATTGGGTCTATCAGCTTGTGGAGGACTTTATGTAGTTCCTTTATTTGCTACAATACAATACTTCACAGCGCCACAATATAGAAGCAGAGTAGTCGCATCTAACAACCTTATAAATTCAACATTTATGGCCGTGTCAACGGTCTTTTCATCTTTGCTATTTTTCTTAAATTTTTCCATTCCATATATAATATTGACTGTAAGTATATTAAATCTAGTAGTTGCAATCTACATATATAAGCTACTACCAAATACTCGTATTATTCCACTCTCCTTATGGAGATTACTCTTTAAATCCATCTTCTTTTTGATGTATAAAGTTGAAGTTAAAGGGGTAGAAAATTACAAAAAAGCTGGAAAAAAGACCGTAATTATTGCAAACCATCTCTCCTATATTGACCCTCCGCTAATTGCATCCTATATACCAGAAGAGATGCGATTTGCTATTAATAAGACTAGAGCAAAAGAATGGTGGGTAAGACCGTTCCTAAAGATAGTTAAAACTTACCCTATAGAGTCTAGCAACCCTATCGCCATAAAAAGCTTGATTGAAGAAGTAAAAAAAGATCAAAAAATAGCTATTTTCCCTGAAGGAAGAACTAGCCTAACTGGCTCTTTGATGAAAATCTATGAAGGACCAGGAATGATAGCTGATAAAGCTGATGCTACAGTGTTACCTATCAGAGTAGATGGCACTCAATTTACGTGCTTTTCCAAGATCAAAAAGCTCATGAGCGGAAAATTCACATTTCGTAGAAAAATTACTATCACTGTTCTTCCTCCAGTCAAATTTAACTTACCAGATCATTTTGGTAGTAGAGATAGGCGTAAATATATTGGTCATGCTCTATACAATGTAATGAGCGAAATGATGTTTGAAACTTCTAATTACAAAGAAACATTATTTCAATCACTCATCAACGCAAGTAAACTTTATGGCAAGAAAACTGAAATAATACAGGACATTGACAATAATACAGAAAATTACCAAGGTCTATTGCTAAAGTCATTTATCCTAGCAGACGTACTCTTAAAAGATGGAAGGCACAATAGCAATGTTGGAATGATGTTACCTAATATGGTCATCGGCACTATTACATTCTTTGCGATACAAGTTGCTGGTAAAGTGCCATCTATGATCAATTTCACATCTGGTGCAGGTAATATCATTTCAGCATGCAAAACAGCACAAATCAATACTATCTGTACATCTAAAAGATTTGTTAAAAAAGCTGAACTAGAAGAATTAATAAATGCAATTGAAGAGTCTGGTATATCCATTATCTATCTGGAGGATATGAAAAAGCAAGTTACATTATTGCTAAAAATTAAATGCCTAATTGCTACTATATTCCCTCAAACTTATTATGATAACATATATGCATCTAATAACGACCTAGATACTGCCACTATTTTATTTACTTCAGGCACAGAGGGGACTCCTAAGGCTGTAGCTTTGTCGCATCGTAATATTCAGTCTAATAGATGCCAAGTCACTGCAAGACTTGATTTCAATCCAAACGATAGTGCATTTAATGCATTACCATTATTTCATAGCTTTGGATTAACTACCACTTTAATCATGTGTTTAAATGGAGTCAAAACATTCTTTTACCCATCACCTCTTCACTATCGTATCATACCAGAAGTGGTTTACGATATCGGAGCAACGATCATGTTCGGGACTGACACTTTCTTTACAGGTTATGCTAATTATGCTCACCCATATGATTTCTACTCGTTAAGATATGCAATTGCCGGAGCAGAAAAATTAAAGCCAAAAACTAGACAGTTATGGTTTGACAAGTTTGGCATAAGAATATTTGAAGGATATGGTGTAACTGAAGCATCTCCTGTACTAGCTGTTAATACTCCGATGCATGATAAGCCTGGCACAGTAGGACGTTTTATGCCTAAAATTGAGCATTTCTTGCAACCAGTTGAAGGTATTGAAGAAGGTGGAAGATTATGTGTTCGTGGACCAAATATCATGCAAGGCTATATTAAGTCTGATAACCCAGGAAAAATTGAAGCACCTCATGTAGAAAAATTAGGCGATGGCTGGTATGATACTGGAGATATCGTTTCCGTTGATGATGAAGGTTATATCACCATCTTAGGGCGTGCAAAGCGCTTTGCAAAAATTGCAGGCGAAATGGTTTCACTTGCCGCTGTTGAAGAAATGATCATACTTGCAGGAAAAGCTGATACATCACATGCCGCAGTTTGCATAGAAGATGATAAAAAAGGAGAACAAATTATATTATTTACTACAGATGATAGTTTAACTCGTGAGAAAATAGTAAAAACGTGCAAAAAGCATAAATATTCTGAATTGTATATTCCTAAAATACTCAATCTCATCAAAGAAATTCCTGTATTACCCATTGGTAAAGTGAATTATAGTAAATTGCTGGAAATGGCAAAAGAGCTAGTAATGTAATGCATCAGCAAATTACCTTTCCATTATCTAGTAACGATGCATATAATCTTGATGAATATATTGAGTCCTCATCTAATCGCCTTGCAGCTGATTCTATAAATAATTGGAGATCTAATTGGGGAGTGAATCCGTATCCTAAAACTCTTATAATAGAGGGAGCTAAATCTTCTGGTAAAACATTTTTAGCAAAAAGATGGGAAATGTTATCAGGAGCATTATTTCTTAAAAACACCTATGAACTAACAGAGTCTATATTAAATCACCATAAGGGATTTGTTATAGATGGTTTAAATGAGGCTTGGGATGAAGAAAAATTGTTGCATCACTTTAATACCCTAAATGAAAATCAAAAATATCTACTAATTACTGTCAATGGCATGCCCAAAATTAGGCTGCCAGACCTTTCATCTAGAATTAATGCATCTCGTAAGATTAATCTAGGTATAATTGATGACAACCTTATGAAAATATTAATATTCAAAATATTCTCAAATAATTCAGTAAAAGTGGGTGATGAGGTGATTAATTATCTTATCAAAACCCTTCCGAGAGAATTTTATAGGATTATCAATTCTGTGAACAAAGTAAATTGCTTTGCAATCACACATAAGCGCAAAATCACCCTGCCCCTTATAAAAGAAGTATTGTAGCTAATCCTAGATAGAGCGTGCTGTTAGAATGAGATTCCATAAGATACATAAATCTACTATATGTCTTTCCATAAGTGACTTTCTACCTGGGTCATTCGTAAGCGACCGCTAAGGGAGGTATACGGAATCTCATATAATAGATAATTTTGTATCTGGGTTCTATAGCAACAGTAATAACAATTTTTCTCCAAGTTTTGTAAGCTTATTCAATAATTACTTACTTTCGAGCTCCCGTGATTTTACTATTAATCATAGGAGGGTAATTACATGACAATACCAAATGAAACAGACACTGATTACTACATATCAGAAAATACACAAGATAAATCACTATCAGATACAATACCACAAGGTGGTGCTAGAGCTAGTGATGTTAAAAAGATTATAGAAAATATACTGGCAACAGATGTATCTCCAGTACTCAACACCTCCTCTTACGTTAATGTACAAAACGAAGCAGAAGAAAGAGATATTATTTTAAAGGGCATGAAAATAAATCTTGCTGATCAAACGGTGTACCCACAGGCATTTGGAATTCATAATAAAGTTATTAACATGATTGGTAATTTATGGAATTGCCCCGTTACTAAAGACGTAAAAAAAGCTAAATGCTTTGCAGGATCTGGTACTTTAGGTTCTACGGAAGCGTGTTTATTAGCTGGACTTGCATTAAAATTCAGATGGCGTCACTGGTATCGTATGCGCCACAACCTTAGTATGGAAGAAACCTATGCAGTCAGACCAAATCTAGTGATATCCAGTTGTTTTCAAGCAGCATGGGGAAAACTATTTCGTTATATGGATATTGAGCCTAGAATCATTACACCACCTATTGGTACATTTGCTCTAGATCCATCAAAACTGATAGATAATATAGATGAAAATACAATTGGAGTTGTAGGAATTTTAGGTAATCATTGGAGTGGTCACTATGATCCCATCTGGGAAATAGATCAAGAAATTGAAAAAATCAATAAGAAGAATAATTTTCAAGTTGGTATACATGTCGATGCAGCTTCTGGTGGTTTTATTGCGCCTTTCCAAAAAATCCCAGCTTGGGATTTTAGACTCAAAAATGTTCTATCAATATCAACAAGTGGTCACAAATACGGAGAATCTTGCCCTGGTACAGGGTGGGTAGTCTGGCGAGAAAAAGAAAATTTAAGTGAATTTATAGTTACCTCTGTATCTTATCTTGGAGGAAATGCAGATTCATATAATTTAAATTTCTCCAGACCTGCCAGCGGTACTCTTGTGCAATATTACAAATTATTAAGGCTAGGTATTAGCGGGTATAATGCAATTTGCAATCAAGCAATGCATCACGCTAGCAATATCCGTCAAGCTCTTAAAAGAATGAAACATAATGGTCTTCCAAGATTTATATTGCTTGATCATGGAGATACAGGGTGTCTTCCTGTAGTTACTGCTAGGCTGAATCCAGCTTGTGATTTATCATATAATGATATAGATCTTCAGCATATACTTTCATCACATCATTGGTATGTTGGAGGGTACAAAATGGAATTTGAACATCCACTAACAACTAATAAACTACCGTTGTTAAACGATATGGATCAAGATAACACGATGTTCCGAATCGTTATCAAGGGTAACATCACTAAAGTGTTAGTTCAGAGTTTAATTGAAGCAATTGAGGAAAGTATAAAATTTCTTGATAGAGTAGAATTTAAAGAACATTTTGATAAACGCCAATTAAGAAATATTAATAATAGGATAGTTACTAGTCATTGTTAGGAATACACTCTTACTAGGACTCTACCCTACTCTATTTTAAAAAATCATTTTAATGTTATAGATCTTTGCAAGAATGTGTCAGAAAATTTGTCTCTAATGATATTCTGACGCAATGCTGCATGAACTGATATCAGTGTGATATACACTCTATATTGACAGACCATTGTAAAATTCCAATTCCTCACAGATAGCTTTGTATACGAAAAGCACATATTGTATATACATTATATTAGTAAATTACCTAGCATTAGGTGCAACAAAGAATTCTCTAATAAGATTAGATAATTGTGTATAATCGGAAATTTTATCTTTAATCCATCTTTTCATATTGACCAAGAATTTTCCTATAGGACTAAGATCAGAAGAATACAGTGATAAAAATAGTATGCCTACTTCAACCTGAATCACTAACAAATAACGCAGAAATTCAAAATAATGTCTATTTTGTAGATTTTGTTTTTGTTGATGTAACTCTTTTCTCTGATGACTCAGAAGCATCTCCCTTCTCCGTCTTCTTTTTACTAGTAATCGCACTGGACTTTTTTACTGTCTTGATCTTAGTCTTAGCAGTATTATCATCTGTTGTGTTAGCAGACTTTTTTAAATCTACTTTTTTCTTCAGAGGTGAAGAGGAAGTAGATATCGCTTTTATCTGCTTATTCAAACGACTGATCTTACGAGCAGCAGTGTTTTTCTTAATAAGATTATGAGTAACACCTTTCATAATTTCAGAGCTAGCTTCAACTAACGCATTATTAGCCTCTTCTACAAGACCAGATTTTACCGCAGTAAATACACGCTTCAGATAAGTTCTGATTCTTGTTTTTCTGCTCTTATTAACAGCAGTTTTTGTTATTGTCTTTCTAATTGATTTCTTTGTCGAAGAATGATTTGCCATAAATTAATTATTGTTGAATTTCTGTTGAATCTTGTTGTGCCACCTTTGGCGTAATACTACCCTTTGCATCCATATCTCTTTCTATAAACTCAATATATGCAACAGGCGCAACATCACCATACCTAAAACCTGATTTAATAATCCTAGTATACCCACCTGGACGATTTTTATATCTATCGGATAAAACTGACAGCAGCTTATCTGTAGCTTTCTTATCTCTAATACGAGAAATAATATCTCTCCTAGCGGATAGAGTACCAACTCTAGCCTTTGTTACTAAACGTTCTACATAAGGGCGCAACACTTTAGCTTTGGCAAGAGTTGTTTTGATCTGCTCATGCATTACAAGAGAAACAGCCATGTTAGAAAGCATAGCTTTCCTATGTGACGAATTTCTATTTAATTTTTTTCCTTTTATTCTATGACGCATTTGTCTTTACCTAAATAATTTTAGCTTCTATGTGAAAACAACCTATTAATAAGGATCTTCATATTTCTTAGCCAAACCTTCTATATCCGCAGGTGGCCAACCAGAAACTTCCATTCCAAATTTCAAATTAAACGTTGCGAGAACATCCTTTATTTCGTTTAGCGATTTCCTACCAAAGTTCTGAGTTCGTAGCATCTCTCCCTCAGTCTTACTTACCAAATCACCAATATATACTATATTGTCATTCTGCAAACAATTCCTCGATCTAACTGATAACTCAAGTTCATCAACTTTCTTTAGCAATACTGGGTCATATTCCAATTCCTCTTTTACATCTCGCTTCTCCTCTTCTTCTTCTTCAAAAGAAACAAAAGGCTGGAACTGGTCTTGCAATATCCTAGCAGCAAGCCCTACTGCCATCTCTGGAGTAACAGTTGAGTCTGTTTCAATAGACATCGTCAACTTATCATAATCTGTCACTTGACCAACACGTGTATCCTCAACTTTATAAGATACCTTCTTCACAGGACTAAACAAAGCATCAATAGGCATAGCACCTACTGGCAAATCTTGAATACGAGTATCAGAAGCTGGAATATAACCTTTACCGACTTCGCAATAAACTTCCATTTCAAGCTCAGCACCTTTGGATAAAGTACAAATCTTCTGATCTGGATTCATCACCTCAACATCAGAGCCAGTTTCTATCATTCCCGCAGTTACAACACATTCACCTTTAGCATGCAACCTAAGAGTTCTTTTTTCTACAACATGCATTTTCATTGCTATCTTCTTAAGATTGAGAATTACATCTACCATATCCTCCTTTACGCCAGATTTAGCAGAAAATTCGTGCTCAACACCAAGAATTTTTATTCCAGTAATTGCTGCACCTTGCAAAGAAGACAATAAAATTCTCCTTAATGCATTACCAATAGTCAAGCCAAAGCCACGCTCTAAAGGTTCTACTACAATATCCGCTTTGTTAGAACACACGCTGTCCACATCGCAAATAATCCTCGACGGCTTAATCAACGAATTCCAATTCTTATTTAGTAACGACATTTTTCTCCCTTAAATCTTTTCTATCTATGTTCTTCTTCTTTTCGGAGGTCTTACACCATTATGCGCAACACCAGAAACATCGGTTATCGAAGTAACTACAAAATTTTGACTAAATACTGCACGCATTGCTGACTCCCTCTGAGATCCAGCACCTTTTATCCTAATAGAGACAGTCTTTAACCCATGCTCTTTTGCATCAGTAGAGACTTTATCTGTAGTAACCTGTGCAGCATAAGGAGTAGCCTTCTTAGCACCTTTAAAACCGTGCTCACCTGCTGTCGAAATTGCAATAACATTACCCTGTACATCAGTCACTGCAACAATAGTATTGTTAAAGGTGGCCTTAATATGAACCACACCCAAGGTAATATTCCTTCTCTTTTTTTTAGATTTGTTTACTGAACCCATAAGTTAAATGTCTCTCAAAAATTACTTCTTCTTACCTGCAATAGCTACAGCCTTACCCTTCCTAGTCCTAGCATTAGAATGAGTATTCTGACCACGGACAGGCAACCTCCTAATATGTCTTAACCCCTGATAGGTACGGAGATCCTTTTTTCTTTTTATGTTCAGACTTACTTCTCTTCTAAGATCACCTTCAACATGAAACCTTTCATCAATCTCCGCTCTCAAAGCAACCAAGTCCTTATCATCTAAGTCCTTGACTTTTTTATTTTCTGAAATTTTCACGTGCTTACAAATTTTTTGAGAAGAAGTCAAACCTATACCATGTATATAAGTCAAACTAATTACCAACCTCTTATTAGGCGGAATATTTACACCAGCAATTCTTGCCACAAAAAGCTCTCCTATTTTTTAAATCATTTAGAATCTGGATAATATAAAAATACTCAACAAAGTCAAACATTTTTTATCACCGCAATCAGTTCTTGTGATACTTCGTCACTAGATCTGTTTGCATTAACAGTAAAAAATTGAATATCAGACTTGTTATAATATTCAATTAGAGGAAAAGTCTCCTTTTCATATTCTTCAATTCTAGATAAAATTGTATCTTGCGTATCATCTGAACGTGAAACCAAGCTAATAGATACACATTCATCGCACAAACCATCCTTCAATGGTTTATTGAAATACTTGTTATATATCGTTCCGCATTTAGGACAAGAAATCCTACCCAAAATACGTTTTACTACCACATCCCTATCTATATCAAAAAATATCACCGTAAGCTTTGCATCTATATTTTTCGAAAGAAACTCAGCCTGGTCAATATTTCTAGGATATCCATCCAAAACACAATTAGTTCTGCTTTCCAAAGAATCAACAAATTGCTTCACTATTTTATTCACTAGATCTGCAGGAATTAATTTACCACTATTCATATAATTTGAAAGCAATTTTGACTCTTCAGTATCACTTCCTGAGGCCATTTCCCTAAGAATATCACCCGTAGATATATGTGTTATCCCTAGCTCTTTTGCAAGGATACCCACCTGCGTCCCCTTTCCAGAACCAGGCATACCAAGTAGAGTTATTATATGATTGCTAATCATTTATTATTTAGCCTCATCTTCTTCACCAATCCCTCATATCTAGCACTAAAAAGATGAGTCTGAATCTGAGTAAAAGTATCAAGAACTACATTTACAACTATTAAAAAACTAGTGCCACCAAGGGCAAACGCTATAGAATATTTATTCATCATTAATTCTGGAACGATACATATCACAGACAAATAAGTTCCGCCAATAACAGTGAGCCTAGTTAGCAAATAATCAAAATATTCCGCAGTATTTTTACCAGGTCTTCTCCCGGGTATGTAAGCACCATGCTTTCTCAAATTATTTGAAGTTTCTTCTGAATTAAACACAACTGCTGTGTAGAAAAAACTAAAAAACATAATCAAAGATGCATATAAAATTATGAATAATGGTTTTCCATGCCCTAAATAACGTGATATCTCACCCATAATTTCAGAATTACCGCCAGAAAAATCTGATATCGTAGCAGGAAATAACAATACAGAACTAGCAAAAATCGGAGGAATAACACCTGAAGTATTGAGCTTAAGAGGCATATGAGTCGAATCGCCTCCATAAATTTTATTCCCAACCTGCCTTTTAGGATAACGTACAAGTACTTTTCTTTGAGCACGCTCGAAAAAAATAATTATTACAATCATAGATAAGACGCCAGAACAAATTGCCATTACAACAAAAGGAGACATCGCACCTTTTCTTGAAAGCTCAAACATACTTATCATTGCACTCGGCAGACCGGAGATTATACCTATAAAAATTATCAAAGATGTCCCGTTTCCAATTCCACGAGAAGAAATTTGCTCACCAAGCCACATCAAAAACATAGTACCAACAACTAGCGTAGTCACGGTAGATATTTTAAAAATGAATGAATCTATTATTACAACAGAACCATAAGGAGTCACTGTAGCTTCAAGACCTACCGTAACACCATAAGCCTGAAAAGCTGCGAACAAGACTGTTAGATAGCGAGATAATTGATTGATTTTGCGTCGACCTACTTCTCCATCCTTCTTAAGGTCTTCAAGGGGCTTATAAGCAATAGTCATTAGCTGAATAACTATCGAAGCAGTAATATATGGCATAATAGCTAGCGCAAATATTGACATTCTTTCAAGAGAACCACCAGAGAGCATATTGAACATCCCTAATATTCCACCTTGATTCTGCTGTACAATACTAGCAAGAGCTAGGGAATCAATCCCTGGAATAGGAATGAAAGAACCAAACCTACATATAATCAAAATACCTAAAGTGAATAAAATTCTACTAGATAGTTCACTACTTGATTTTTGCATCGTATTATATCTTCCTTTTTATATAGTCTTTCACGTAGTAGATTGCACAAAACACATACTACATGCTAAAAATAAATTGACTACAGCGCTTTACCACCAGCTTTTTCTATAACAGACTTAGCACTAGCTGAGTAAGCATCTAACTCTATGGTCAATTTATGACTGATCTTATCAATACCACCAAGAAGTTTCACTGGAGTTTTTATATTACTAATATAACCAATACTCAAAAGTAATTCCTTATTAATAGCAGCTTTCACATCTATAGACTTCATGGCTATCAAAGCCTCAACATCACATATACTTATCAACGTATAATCTATCGATTTAGAAGAATTAAATCCCCTCTTAGGCAAACGCTTAATCAATGGCATCTGCCCACCTTCTGTTTTAATGGCGACACCAGACCTAGATTTCTGACCTTTCACACCCCTTCCACATGTCTTGCCAGAACCACTGCCAATACCTCTACCGACCCTTTTTCTAGTCTTTTTAGAGCCAGATATATTTGCTAAACCATTTAATTCCATATTCATAACTTTTTCTAATTATTCGATTCTACATTAATTAAATGCTTAACCTTATTAATCATCCCTCTAATAGACGGAGTATCCTCAAGAATCCTTGAAGCACCTATCTTATTCAACCCCAAACCAACTAAAGTACCACGCTGATCAGCTGGACGCCCTATAACGCTACTAATTCTTGTAACTTTGATAACTTTTTTCTTTTCAGTTTTTGTAGACATATTGTTTACGCTAATTTAATCTTCTAATTCTCAACACTCACAGAATTCACTGAACTAACAGACAAATCAGAAATATTCAGACCTCTTCTGTTAGCAATGGACTTCGGAGAACTCAAGTTTTGCAGGGCATTCATTGCAGCAGCAATCATAGAATTAGGATTGGAAGATCCCAAAGATTTTGCAACTATATCCTGCACTCCTAAACGGTTAAATATCGGTCTCAAAGAACCACCGGCAATAACACCCGTACCAGCAGGAGCTCGTCTTAAAATAACCTTCGCAGCACCACTTCTTCCATACACATCATGATGTATCGTTCTTCCTTGATACAATGGAACAGATATCATATTACCCCTTGCATCCTTTGTAGCCTTTGCACGAGCTTCTGTTACCTCTTTTGCTTTACCATTTCCGTAACCTACTTTACCATTTTCATCACCTACCACTACAAGAGCAGCAAAGGAAAAATTACGCCCTCCTTTTACAACTTTTGTTACTCTATTAACGTGAACCAAATCTTCAGTTATAGCATCAGAATTATTTAAATTTTTAGACATCTATTTTCCTATTAAAATTGTAACTTCTTCCTTGCTTCATCAGCAAGAGCTTTTATAACACCATGATATTTATGTCCACCCTTATCAAAAGCGACAAGATTTATCGACTTTGCTTCGGCACGTTCTGCGATTAATTTTCCAACCTTAGTAGCAAATTCAATACTACAATTAGATTTGGAAGTTTTTCTTATGGTTTTATCCAAAGTAGAAGCAGAAACTATCGTTCTTGAAGTAGAATCATCAATAATTTGAGCATATATATGACGACCAGACTTAAATACAGACAATCTATTTCTAGTAGATACCTTTCTTAGCTTTGTCCTTACTCTATCGCTTCTTTTCTTGAAACTATAACTATTTGTACTCATCTAATTAACCCTTCTTACCTTCTTTTCTTTGGACATACTCACCCTTGCGCCTTATCCCTTTACCTTTATAAGGTTCAGGAGGTCTTTGATTACGAATCGTAGCTACATACTGACCTAACTTCTCTTTATCCGAAGAATCTAGAACAATAATATTCTGCTTGGGAGTAGTAACCTTTATATCAGCAGGAATTTCTATCTTAGTATTATGACTCTTTCCTAAAGTTAAGTTCAGGTAATTACCTTTAACAGACGCCCTATAACCAACTCCGTTCACCTCTAATTCTTCCTGAAAACCAGAAGTCACACCAATAACCATTCCATTAATGATACTTCTTGCAGTACCCCACATAGCCCTCGCTTCCACAGTATCACCAGTAGGCTTCACCAAAATCTTTGAATCTTGCCTCTCTATAGCAACCTGACCAGCAAATGCTTTTGTTAAAACACCCTTGGGACCTTGCACTTTCACGTTAAGACCAGATACTTCAAACGTCACACCTTCTGGAATTGAAACTGGAACTTTTCCTACTCTTGACATCTCACACTCTAAAATACTTTACAAATTACTTCACCGCCGATATTGCGCTTCTTAGCCTCTCTATCAGACATCACACCTTGAGATGTAGATAAAATATGAATACCCATATTATTAAAATAACTAGGCAAATCACCAATCGAAGAGTAAGCTCTCTTACCAGGTTTTGACACCCTGTGAATTTGACATATAGCAGGATCACCAACAGACGAATATTTCAAAGTAACATCAAGTTCATTACTTTTGATATCTTTCCTATAATCTACAATATATCCCTCATTCTTCAACACATCAAGAATTGTACATTTTAACTTAGACAGTGGCAAAGCTACATTAAGTAACCTGCTTTTCTGTCCATTTCTAATCCTAGTCAACATATCCGCAACATTATCTGACATCGACATAATAATAATCTCCTTTTAATTACCAGCTAGATTTCACAACACCTGGCAACAAACCCTCAGCAGCCAAAGCTCTCAACATATTACGAGACAAACCCATTTTACGGTGATACCCCCTAGGTCTACCAGTCAAGGCACATCTATTTCTCACTCTATTGGAAGCAGAGTTCCTTGGTAACTTTGCTAATTTTACAACCAAGGCGAACCTCTCTTCTAAAGGCAAATCCTTCTTGTGAATCTCCTTAGATAACTCATCTCTTTTCGACTTAAAAGAAGCAACTAACCTCTTTCTTTTGTCATTTCTTTGCACGGAACCACTTTTTGCCATATCTTCTACTTATTCTTTAATTATAAAATGGAATATTAAACCCAGACAAAAGAGCCTTTGCTTCTTCATCGGTTCTAGCAGTAGTGACTATCGTAATATCCATCCCCCTGATCTTATCAATCTTATCGTAATTAATCTCTGGAAACACGATATGTTCTTTAATACCAAAGGTAATATTCCCCCTACCATCAAAACTCTTAACAGAAAACCCTCTAAATTCTTTCACCCTAGGAAGAGCAACAATTACAAGTCTTTCCAGAAAATCATACATTCTGTCTCTTCTAATCGTAGCCTTACAACCTATTTTCATCCCTTCACGAAGCTTAAACGCAGCTATGGATTGTTTAGCATAAGTAATATAAGGCTTTTGGCCAGTAATAGCTGTTAAATCATTGACCGCATGATTTACTACCTTAGAATCGGAAACAGCATCACCAACACCCATGTTAATCACAACTTTAGAAAGCTTTGGTATCTGATGTTGATTTGAATAATTAAACTGCTTCTGCAAAGCATCTTTAATGTTCTTACTATAAAGCTCTTTAAATCTTTGCAACATTACTTACCTTCCTTAGAAATTATTTCTCCAGATTTTTTTGCAAATCTCACCTTTTTACCACCATCAAGAGTTTTGTACCCGATCTTGGTAATATCACTTGTCTTTGGATCAACGTGGCTCACATTTGATATATGAATAGGCAATTCCTTTTGCACAATACCACCTTCACTATTTTGAGTAGGCTTAGTGTGCTTTTTTACCAAATTAACCCCGGAAACTATCAACTTACTATCATCAGGAGAAACCTTCAAGACATCACCGACTTTACCCTTACTTCCACCAGTGATCACCTTTACACGATCACCCTTTTTTATCTTTAATTTATTCATTTAAATCACCTCTTCTGCAAGAGAAATTATTTTCATAAAACCCTTACCTCTCAATTCCCTTGGCACCGGACCAAATACTCTCGTAGCAAGAGGCTCATTTTGTTTGTTCACAAGAACAACTGAATTCGAATCGAATTGTATAGTACTACCATCAGGTCTTCTAACACCCTTTTTACTACGTACTATAAGAGCCCTATGAACCTCTCCCTTCTTAATTTTACCATTAGGAATGGCAGCCTTTACAGACACCACAATCACATCTCCACAGCCAGCAATCATGTGATTAGAACCACCCAGCACCTTGATACATGTAACCTTTTTTGCACCAGAGTTATCAGCAACCTTAAGTGCACTTTGCATTTGAATCATAATTCAATTCTTGTATATTTATTTTACTCAAGACAAAATATAGAAATTACCTTAGAAAGTCAACGAGTTATTAGTCAATAACGATCCAAGATTTTGTCTTAGACATAGGACGACACTCTTGTATCTTAACACGATCACCCACCTTACATTTAGAATCCGCATCGTGTGCAGCATACTTAGTGGATCTTTTTATAATTTTCTTATATAGAAGATGTTTAAATCTCCTCTCCACCATTACAGACACTGTCTTATCACTTTTTGCACTTTCAACAGTACCTTGTAAAATTCTCTTTGGCATCTATTTTTGCTCCAATCTTTTTCTTCTAGTTAATTCAGTTTTTATCCTTGCAATATCCTTTCTTACTTTTGTAAACCTACTAGTATTAGCAAGCTCACCTAAAGTCTTCTGAAATCTCAAATTAAAAAGCTCTTTCTTTAACAACGCAAAATCTTTTATCAACTGCGCAATACTTAAAGCAGCCAAGTCTTTTGATTTAATTTCTGATTTACTCATATCTTCGTACTATTTTTGTTCTAACCGGTAGTTTTGCAGACGCAAGATCTAAAGCAGCTCTAGCCGCCTCCTCACTTACACCATCAATTTCAAACATAATTCTTCCCGGAGATACTCTAACTGCAAAATATTCTGGCGCCCCCTTTCCTTTACCCATACGCACTTCATTTGGCTTCTTAGAAACAGGTATATCTGGAAAAATTCTAATAGTAAATTTACCCTTCCTCTTCATATGCCTAACAGCAGCACGACGAGCAGCCTCAATTTGTCTTGCAGTAACACGCAAACCATCAAGAGACTTCAAGCCAAATTCACCAAAACTAAGCATAGTTCCAGCTTTGGCCTTGGAAGACACCCTACCCTTATGAGCTTTTCTAAATTTTTGCTTCTTTGGAGCTAGCATTCTATTATCTCACTTAATTAAATTACTTTCTTGTATTTGGTGTGCTCACCCTTATACACCCACACTTTAACGCCAATCACGCCATATGTGGTAATAGCTTCAGCAGTACCGTAATCAACATCCGCACGCAGCGTATGCAAAGACACTACGCCCTCTCTATACCATTCAGTCCTAGCAATCTCCGCACCACCTAAACGACCAGAGCACGCAACCTTAATACCTTTTCCACCCTGTTTGAAGCAATTCTGAATTGCAGTTTTCATGGCTTTTCGAAAGGATATACGATTTTCCAATTGTTGGGCAATAGTTTGAGCAACAATAGTAGAATCAATAGCAGGCTTCTTAACTTCATGAATATTAATGAATAATTCACCAGTAGTGACTATTTTCTGTATATCCTTTTTCAATTTTTCAATGTCAGATCCGCTTTTACCAATAATAACACCTGGTTTTTTAGCATGTATATTAATCAATACATTACCACTTGGTCTTTGAATAACCACTCTACCCACTTGAGCAACTTTATAACGCTTCATTATTAAAGATCTAATCCTTAGATCTTGCAATAACTTTTCAGCATAATCCTTTTTTGCATATAAGATTGAATCCCAATTCTTATACAATGTAGGTCCAATTCTAAAACCATTGGGATTTACTTTTTGACCCATATTAATTCTCCTCTCTTTCGGATAATGTTATATATAAATTACTAAAAGGCTTTTGAATCCTTGCACTCCTTCCCCTTGCTCTAGCTCTCATCCTCTTCATTACTATGGACCTTCCAACTGTCGCAGATTTTACTACCAAATTATCAATATTAAGCCCCATATTATTTTCAGCATTCGCAATCGCTGATTGCAAACACTTTTTTACATCATCAGCTATACGCTTCGGAGAAAACTCCAACTGTACAAGAGCTTCAGAAACATTCATATTTCTAATCATAGCTGTTACTAAGTTTAACTTCTGAGAACTAGTTCTCAAGCGCTTTATTGAAGCATTTACTAAATTACTCATCTTTACCTACTATTTTCTCTTAGCCTTTTTATCTGCACCATGACCATAATATGTACGAGTCGGAGAAAAAACTCCCAACTTCATACCAACCATTTCCTCAGTAACCAAAACCGGAATAAATTTATGCCCATTATGTACAACAAACGTATAACCAACAAAGTTAGGTAAAATAGTTGACCTTCTAGACCAAGTCTTAATTACATCTTTCCTACCGGACTCCATCGCCTTCTCTACTTTCTTCAGCAAATAGCCATCAACGAAAGGACCCTTCCAAACCGAACGTGCCATATAATTTCTACCTATTTAGTTCTTCTTCTTATTATAAACTTAGATGTAAGTTTATTTTTACGAGTCTTTTTACCCTTTGTAGGCTTACCCCAAGGAGTCACCGGATGACGACCACCAGAAGTCTTTCCCTCACCACCACCATGAGGGTGATCAACAGGATTCATAGCAACACCTCTAACATGAGGACGCCTACCTAACCATCTACTCCTACCAGCCTTACCAATATTTGTGTTCTTCCTATCAGAATTAGACAACACCCCTATAGTAGCCATACAATCAAGAGGAACCATGCGAACCTCCCCAGAAGACAACTTGATCTGAGCATAACCAGAATCCTTCCCAACTAAACTTACAGAAGCACCAGCAGACCTTGCAATCTGACCACCTTTACCAGGCTTCATCTCAACATTATGAACGATAGTACCAACTGGTATATTCTTCAAAGGCAAAGCGTTGCCAGTTCTGATATCAACATTATCGCCAGAAACTATCTTACTACCAACCGGCAATTTAGCAGGAGCAAGTATATAAGAAAGAGAATCATCATCATAACGAATAAAAGCAATATAAGCACTTCTATTAGGATCATATTCTACGCGCTCCACAGTAGCTGCTATATCAAATTTATTTCTTTTGAAATCAATAATTCTATACAACCTCTTGTGACCACCGCCTCTGTGACGCATAGTCATTCTTCCAAGATTATTTCTACCACCAGTCTTTGTTAAACCTTTAGTAAGAGATTTACAAGGCCTACCCTTCCATAAATCACTCTTGTCTACACGAACCAAACCTCTCTGAGATGGCGTAGATGGATTATATTTCTTCAAAGCCATTTATTTTACCCCCCCAGCAAGATCTATATTATGCCCTTTTTCCAAGGTCACTATCGCTTTCTTCTTATCGGACCTACGACCTAATGTACCTTTGAATCTTTTTTCTTTACCAACTTGGTTCAAAATATTTACCGACTTCACCTTCACGCCAAAAATCTTCTCTATAGCATTTTTTACTAAAATCTTATTAGCAACAGGAGAAACATGAAATACATACTTACCGTCTTCCCCAAGAATAGTAGACTTTTCTGTAACAACAGGAGACTTAATTAGATCATATTCGCTTTTAATTCCATTTATCATTTCAACCTCCTTTCCAAAAGAGGAAGCGCATCTTTTGATATTAAAACATGATGACTATTTATTATGTCATAAACATTTGCGCCAATTACCGGAACAACATTTGCACTCTTTAAAGAAGCAACTGATAATTTTAGATTTTCATTATCGTTCGCAGTAATCATAAAAAACTTACCATCACCAAAACAAGATAGAGATTTAGATAAATCAGAAGTTCTAGGCTTTTTCATATCCAAAGAATCCACAAAATACAAAGAGCCAGAAGATAATTTAGCAGAAAGCGCATGCCTCATACCCAATTTCCTAACCTTCTTTTGTAGCTTTATGTCATGAGATCTTACTTGAGGACCATGAGCTATACCACCACCACGACGTTGAACACCTCTGGCGTTACCTTGCCTCGCATTACCAGTACCTTTTTGTTTAAAAGGTTTTTTAGTAGTACCAGAAACTTCCCCAACTGTTTTTACACTATGAGTACCACTTCTAGCTTTGGCTCTTTGCCAATCAACAACCCTTTTTATGATGTCTACTCTCGCTTCTAGCCCAAAAATATCAGCACTTAGAGAAACTTCTCCAACCACCTTCTTTTTCAAACTCAATAACTCAGCTTTCATATTCTTACCTAAACCTTACAAATAATGCTTCAAACAGCAACGTATTTTTTTACAGCGTCCTTAACAAAGATGTAACCACCTCTAGCACCAGGAACATTACCACTCACAATCAACAACCCTTTATCCGGATCAACATCAACAACTCTCAAATTTTGAACAGTAACATTTACATTACCCAATTGACCAGCCATTTTCTTACCCTTAAATACCTTACCAGGATCTTGACATTGACCAGTAGAACCATGAGAGCGATGAGAGATAGAAACACCATGAGTAGCTTCCAATCCAGCAAAGTTATGCCTCTTCATTACACCAGCAAAACCTTTACCTTTAGACTTACCAGACACATCAATATACTGCCCAGCTTCATAATGGTCAACATTAAAGATTGCGCCTATAGCAACCAGATTTTCTTCACTAACTCTAAACTCTCTCAAGATAGATCTCGGCTCAATTTTCGAAGCAGCAAAAACACCCCTCATTGATTTAGAAACCTTAGAAACCTTCTTAATAACAGAACCTAAAATCAAAGCAGAATAACCATCTCTTTCAACGGTCCTATGACCCACAACCTGACAATTATCTACTTGCAAAAAAGTTAAAGTAATGCGCTCACCCTGCTCGGTAAACGTAGAGCTCATACCAATTTTCTTTGTAATTAAACCCGATCTCATCCTAAGCACCTACTAATTTAATTTCAACATCAACACCAGCGGGTAAATCAATCTTTCTTAACGCCTCAACAGTTTGAGGAGTTGGATAATTGATAATCACCAATCTCTTCTGAGTTCTGATCTCAAATTGTTCCCTAGACTTCTTATCAACGTGAGGACCTCTAATAACTGTAAATCTTTCAATATGCCTAGGAAGAGGAATAGGACCACTTATACTAGCACCTGTACGCTTCACAGCGCTAACTATCTCAGTGGTAGCACCCTCCAAAGAGCGATGATCAAATGATCTGAGTTTAATTTTTATTTTTTGATTATCCATTATCAACCTTTCAAACAGCCAGCAAGAATCTACACCAGAAACTAGCCCATATAATTACAAAACTCAGCAAAGTTAATACCTTGCTGAGCCATAAGTCTTACTTAATAATTTTAGATACAACACCTGCACCAACGGTTCTACCACCTTCACGAATAGCAAAGCGCAAACCTTCGTCCATGGCAACAGGAGAAATCATCTTAACAACGATCTTTGTATTATCACCAGGCATTATCATCTCTTTACCAGCTGGCAATTCAACTTCACCTGTAACATCAGTAGTTCTGAAATAGAACTGGGGGCGATAATTTTTAAAGAAAGGAGTATGACGACCGCCCTCTTCTTTAGTTAAAACATATATCTCAGCTTCAAACTCAGTATGAGGAGTAATCGTACCAGGCTTAGCTAAAACTTGCCCTCTAACAACATCCTCTCTCTTTGTACCACGAAGCAACACACCAACATTGTCACCAGCTTCACCTGAATCAAGAAGCTTCCTGAACATCTCAACGCCAGTACATATTGTTTTTGTAGTTTCTTTAATACCAACAATTTCAATTCCGTCACTAACGTTAACCACACCCTTTTCGATTCTCCCTGTTACAACAGTACCACGACCAGAAATTGAGAATACATCTTCAATAGGCATCAAGAATGGCTTATCTGTATCACGTTTTGGCTGAGGAATATAAGAATCAACAGCATCCATCAACTCATCAATACATTTAGTATCACCACCTTCAAGCACTTTTAGCGCAGAACCTTTAATAACAGGTATATCATCACCAGGAAATTCATACTCAGTCAAAAGCTCTCTAACTTCCATTTCAACAAGCTCTAAAAGCTCTTCATCATCAACTTGATCTACTTTATTTAAAAACACAACAAGAGCAGGAACGCCAACCTGACGAGCAAGAAGAATGTGCTCTCTAGTTTGAGGCATAGGTCCATCAGCGGCAGACACAACAAGAATACCACCATCCATCTGAGCAGCACCTGTAATCATATTTTTAACATAATCAGCGTGACCCGGACAATCAACGTGAGCATAGTGTCTTTTTTCAGTTTCATACTCAACGTGAGCAGTAGAAATTGTAATCCCCCTTTCTTTTTCTTCTGGAGCACCATCGATCTCATCATACTTAGAGGCCTTAGCTAACCCCTTCTTAGCGAGCACATTAGTGATCGCAGCAGTAAGAGAAGTCTTACCATGATCCACGTGACCAATAGTACCAATATTACAGTGCGGTTTATTCCGCTCAAATTTTTCCTTTGCCATAATTTAACTCCTAAAAAATATCTTCATTCAAAATCAACAAAAATTCACGATCATTACGCAAATCCAAACCCAAAATTGGAGCGGGTGATGGGGATCGAACCCACACCACCAGCTTGGAAGGCTGGGGCTCTACCATTGAGCTACACCCGCAATCTCTCTCGTTCAAAACCAAATTCATTGGTGGAGGGAGAAGGATTCGAACCTTCGTACGCATACGCGGGCAGATTTACAGTCTGCTGCCTTTGACCGCTCGGCCACCCCTCCGCATTAGAACTCATGGTAAAATAAACCACTCAGCCACTAAATGCAAGAGATAATACAAACAAAAACCTACTCCGCAAATATTTATCTTTTGGCTATATACCCAAATGTTTAGTTGTAAGTTTCTATAATAAATACTATTTTGTGTCAAGAACATTCTGATCAAAAAAAATCCCAAACAAAAGGAAATACAATGAAAAACAAAGAGAAAGAAAAGTCTTCAAAGCCAATGCAGTATTATATGTATGGCAAACATACAGTTATTGCAGCATTGAATAACCCAAATAGAAATGTCAAGCATGTGTACTCTTTAAAGAAGCAGTCAGAAGAGATAAAAAAACTATACCCACACATAGATGTACGAATTACAACAGAAGAACTGATAACAAAAAAGATTGGTCACAATCAACCTCATCAAGGAATCATTGCGTTAGTAAATAGTATATTTGAAAAAGATATAAAAAAACTAAACTTCAATGAGACACAAGATCGCATAGTAATACTTGATCAACTATCTGACCCACAAAATATAGGCGCAATTATCAGAAGTGCATCTGCATTTGGTATTACAAAACTGATATTACCAAACGACAATACCCCAGATGAAAATGCATCCATAGCAAAAGCAGCATCTGGCTGTTTAGAATTGATGCAAATAGCAAAAGTAACAAACATCAAGTCTGCGATTGACGCTTTGAAAAAAATGGGGTTTTGGATAGCGGGACTTGATGTAAACACAAAAAAAACAGTTAGCGAAATTCAAAATATAGATAAATTAGCAATCATCATCGGCTCTGAAGGGAAAGGAATAAGGCGCCTTACAGCCCAAAGCTGCGATTTCTTGGTAAAAATTCCAATATCAAAAGATGTAGAAAGCCTAAACGCCTCAAATGCAGCTAGTATAATTTTCTACCTCTCTCAAAACAACCTAGCAACTCTATAAGTTAATATTTTTCAAGCCAAATGGAATCTCTTACAAGAGCAGTAAAATTTTTAACATTATGGTAAACCTCTATACTATAGAGATCCCGCATAATCCTCGCATAGTAATGCTCCAATTTACGAAATGACATGCTGGGGGATCCCAGTATAGTAATACTCCTTTATAATTTACTATAATAGGTAAGCGAAGAGTAATGACATTCGATTTAAGATAAATTGACTATAGTTAATTTATGAAGATACCACAAGTAAGTGGTTAATTAGAAATATAAAATTATAGATAAAAAAACCTAACTATTTTTATAGCAAGAAAAAAACAAGATATGCTTAGAGGGTGTCCGAGAAGCTAAAAATATGCTATAGTATGTCCTAAAAAAGGAGGTTGCTGTAGAAGAGAAGATTTACCCTTCGGATTTAACAGATACTCAATGGGATTTAATTGCCCCACTAATTCCCAAGGCGAAAAAGGGAGGTAGACCAAGGGGAGTAGATATGCGCAATATATTAAATGCAAT
>Ga0206126_10001340_pt1 | contig 30002 bp, 32 predicted proteins | sample Helgoland_Spring_5_FD_148621 | JGI IMG/M metagenome (GOLD analysis project Ga0206126, IMG submission 148621) | Pelagic subsurface seawater microbial communities from Kabeltonne, Helgoland, North Sea - Helgoland_Spring_Bloom_20160412_1 | ecosystem: Environmental > Aquatic > Marine > Epipelagic ...
CTTCGTTTGGCTGTTAAAGCTTGCATATTTTTTTTATTGGAAATCGATTTGTCGACTTGTTCCCTAAGTTTTTTGAGTTGGTTTTCTAAGTTGGGGATTGTGATCGTTCTATGATTATAGGTTTTAGGAATTGCCTTCGTTCTAAAATTTTAGGAATTGACAAACTGAATTTCTAAAATTTTAGGAATTGCCTTCGTTCTAAAATTTTAGGAATTGACAACTGAATTTCGAAAATTTTAGGAATTGTCTTCAAGATTTCTAAAATTTTAGGAATTGACAACTGATTTCTAAAATTTTAGGAATTGTCACAGAGTTCTAAACTTTTAGGAATTGTCGATTTCTAAAATTTTAGGAATTGACTCAGTTCTAAAATTTTAGGAATTGTTTTTGGTCCCATAACCCAATATAAGTAAATATAATTGTCTTCAAGATTTTTAAAATTTTAGGAATTGACTCAGTTCTAAAATTTTAGGAATTGACAACTGAATTCTAAAATTTTAGGAATTGACAACTGAATTTCTAAAATTTTAGGAATTGACAATTTCTAAAATTTTAGGAATTGACTCAGTTCTAAAATTTTAGGAATTGTGGTCCCGCCAAATTGTCACTCTTCTAAAATTGGAAAGTTTGTGCGCGCTTTTGAAAAAGCGCATTGATTTGGAATATGTGATATTTAAACAGTGTAAATATAATACAATTAAAATGACCTGTCCTCCAGAGCATGTCGCGACATGGATGGCAGGCGTCAAATTTCAAAAACAGTTGGACCCTCTTCAAAACCTTGTGTTTCAATTATTTTTGTGCGCTCCTGTTGCAAACAGCCCAAAGGCTGCCTTTGAGCGTGCCCTGGGCGATTTTAGAAACATGTATTTCAATAAATATTTGTTCGAGCTACAGAGACCAAGTGCCATGGAAGTTGCCTTTATTGAACGTATGAAAAACATGGACGACATCAAAAAGCCTGCAAAAAAAGACTACATATCTTTGTTCAAAGACTTGCAGTTATTCAAGTCGTGTACGTGGCCAGGTGGCCATTGCAATGGTGAATCTATTCTCAAGGATTGGCATCCCGACTTGAGAAAATGCAAGGCGATGTATCCTGATTGGTACGCCGACGAAGTGACACAGATTCGTTTGCAATTTAAGTTGACAGAACATACCTGTGCTGTATCTCAAGCTCGCTACCCATGGACAACCTATGAAGGCGCAACATGCCCGGCAAATATGAAAGTCTTTTCTGACATGGCAGATGAACGCGTCGAAGCCTACAAAGCAGCGTGTCAACCTTATGTATTGCAAGTCAATCCTAACATACTTCACATTGCACAATCTTTCTATCAGATGTACACTGAAATGGTGGATACCGATGAAAAAGACACCAAACTACATTTACAAGAGTTGTATGTTAGCCGAACGCCAATGGGCCATGATTTAGTCGCACAAAAGCGCTCTTTGGAACAACAGGTCGAACAGTTATCTTCTGAAAACGAATGTCTTAAGCATAGAATCGATATAACTATAGATGCGATGTCTAAAGAAATATCGGATGCGAACTACTCGTTGTCTCAGTATAAGCAAGCGTTGTATGAACGCGATGATATTATCCGTCATTTACAACTGCGCCAGTCACGCCAGCCAGCACCGCAAATGTATCGGCCACTGTTAGGCGTTCTCCATTGAAGAGACGCAAAACGTTTTCAAGTCTTCCTGTTGAAGAATTGATTTTAATTCTGTTGCACCGGGCACGCAGATGGCTGTGTTTTTGTATATGATTACAATTTGTGGCGACGTGGGTGCCGGTTGGTGGATGCATGCACGTTTGCCTATTACGTGTTGCACTTTTTGAAACAACAATGTCCGGTTAGGCGTTTCAGAAGGCACAACGATGTGAGTTGGAGTAAAGTTGGCGAGCAATGTGATGGCATTTTGAAAGTGTTTACACCAACGATATCCAACAACGTTAACGTCCATGAGTATACAAACAAATACAAGTATTTATAGTCTTTAAATTTATCTACATATGCGCATTCTTGCTGTTTATTATGTGAGTACATCTCAAAAGGAATATCGTCATTTTCATGACTTATCCTTTATTTCTTATTTCAATCGTAATTCTGTGCACGAATTGTTGAATGAATTTGTATTGGCTGCCGCCAACTCTTTGTGTCAGGACCCTTGCCGCAAAGTGTTTGAACACGTCAATGTGATTCTCGCATGCCACCGTGTTGGTGAGGCGGTGGTTGTTCTTGTGACGGACTTGGAGTATCCAAGTCGTATTTCATTTGAGTTGGCGCGACGCGTGCACGAAGACTCTTCGGACGCTCATTTGTCACAAATTGTGCAACAATGTCAAGACCCTGGCACAGTGGATGCTCTGATTCGCGTCCAACAGCAATTAGATGAAACTCTGGTGGTGTTGCACGAAAACGTCAATAAAATATTGGCCCGCGGCGATTCGATTGACTTGCTTGTGGCAAAGTCGGAGCATCTTTCTCAACAATCAAAAATGTTTTACAAGGTTGCGCGTAAACACAACCGCTGCTGTCATATTCAGTGATTCGTCGGTTTGACAGCTTCTACCACTGCCTTTTTGACAGAAGCCGCCGCTTGTGAAAGTGATTGTAACATTTTCGACATGGGGTTGGTCGCAGGAGTGGGCACGGACGTTTGAATTTTCATTGGTCTTTGTTTGGGTTTTTTGGGAATAAACATGTGTGCTACAACGAACGTTTCTTAAATACTATAAATATGAGCACTTTCGAATAGTATGGGCTGTATCATATCACCCAGGACTTTAGCGGGAATTCCAACCCCACCAATCACTGACTATGATTTCCTATGTACGACGGCCCGACAAAAACTCGTTCACCAGTCTCATTTGAATACGGACAAAAGTTTTTTTTATATGGACCGTCTGAAGCATTTGTGGAAAATGAGAAAGGATCACGATAAAGAAGAGCTCTTGTCAACGTACAATAACAATTATAGAGTTTTACTATTACCGGAAACGAATTTGTTGCTCAAACCCATCGGTGTGTTTCGTGTCAACAAAGGTATTATTGCCATCTCAATGGAACAGGGGGACAGTGATATGTTTGAATTGTTGCAAAAAAATACAAACTTTGCATGTATTACCAATGGTCTGGTACAGATTGCTAATGCAGTTTCGTGGTTACACGAACACGGATTGGCCCATCGTGACATCAAACCCGAAAATATCGTGTACCACAAAGGTCGATTTAAATTGATAGATTTTGACTTTTGTTCTCCACTCGAAGAGTTTGTCCATTGTGGTACCCAGCATTTTATGTGTTCAAAAGCCATGGTGGATAATTGGCACTGTATACCAACAGAATCATCCAAGCGCGCGGATGTCTACGCTTTTGGCAAAACCATTTTGTTTATACTTTGGAATGCTTCAAGACAACGGGTCATTCCAATTGATGAAAGACTCTATACAATGTTTTCTAGTGACACTGTCGAGCATGTAGAGTTGCCTGGGGTCTGGCAACATTGGTCTGACGCTGTCCTGCAATGCTGCTCCCAAAAACCTCCCACAAAAATTCCCTTACTCCCACTCGCAGTCGCAAAGACAGCGACCACACCAAACCCCATTACAGCCAAGACAGCGGTCAAGGTGTTCCATGCATATCCAACTCTCACATAATTGACACCACTCCATCTTTAACCCTGAACGTATACTACCACAGATTGAACATTTGCGAACCTGATAGTCGCGCTGCACATATTGAAGCCAGTCCCCGGTATAGCCTGTAGTATGGCTTTGCCAGGAAGTTTGACGCCATTGGCCCAACTCTGATGTACTTAAATATTTAAATATTGAATATAGTACAGGATAATCTACACTAAACCACTCCTCCATTTCTTATAGTTTTATTTGCTACTTGTAGTTTTCTAGTTTTACTTGTGGTTAGATTTCGACATATGAGCAGTACAGTTTTTTTTTTTCACTCGACACTGATAGAATCCATGAAAGAATCAAAACGATCTATATTTAGCCATTTAATATGTATAAAGTTACATGGAAAGGGAGTCTCTTCTGAAGTTGTATACCAAACAATGGCAGAGTTGCCATAGCTTTACACCGGAAGAGAACCATACCTGTTCGATGGAAAGGTGTAACATCCAGCACATCATTGGTGGTGTGTGGCGTCGTGGCAATGACATGCATGCATGCATTCGGTCTCTTTGTAAGAACCATCCAAGTTGGGCGAATCGTGGCACTCTTCACAAACAATATTGCAACATGTACATGTGTTGTCGAACGGGCACGCCTCATTGGTGTGATGAGCAGTGTCAATGTACGGTGATTGACCATGCGGACGGTGGCCATGTCTGTCAGATTTCGGGCATTCGTTACGATTCAATTAAATCCGACACTTGGTTTATGGACCATCGCGTGACAGCAACCCACCAAGAAAACAAAGACCCTCTAAAATTGGTGAGAGATACAGATTTCAAGGTCAACATTGCATCTTCAGAAACGATACGACAGCAGCAGCATGTTTTTATTAGTCGTGCCCAAGTGTCAGCAATTATGTTTTCTAATGAGCGTTTGTTTATGGAACAGCGCAAATACGTGGAGATGAAGCACGAGGCGGAAAAGGTGATTCAGAAATATATCAAGTCATGTGAAAAGAATGGCCATGTTGTGGTCTTTACTTCAATTGTGGCACTATACATCAATCAAATGAATCGAAGGTTTATTTTCAAAAATTTAATTCCTCAAGACCGTTCCGTAGACGAGGTGGTCAGTCAGTATGCCAATATGGCCTGCAAATATTGGAATTTACTCACCAAGCAATTTCCACTTGGTATTCAGACTCCTGCTTTATTTCCGATTAAAATATTTGTTGTGTCTATTATGTATATTATGAAAGGTGGTCTGTGTTTAGGCGGTATTCGCGTGATACCGAAAGACAAGTATCTGGCTTCCGTATTACCGGAAGCCAATACACTGGATTCCTACCATATTAATAAGCCTGCTTTCACAGCGTGCAAGAACAATATATTGAAAGCATATAGAGAGGCAAGTGAGATTTATCAGATAAATCCTCAAAAATTAATGTTACGACACTAGTTTAAATAGTTTCATAGCTTCTTTAAAGTCTTGTTTTCTTTGTCCATTGCGTGGCATTTGTCCAATGCGGACAAGTTTACGGCGCAGCAAAATAGTAAACCATTTTTGCATCGGTTCGTGTGTGTCCATGGAAATATTTGTATACCTTGCATCTTTATGTATTTCTTTCAAAATCTCTTCCAGACTCTGATACGATTCACGCTTGCGTTTCCCCGTGTTTTTTTTGACTGGTGAGCCGGGTCTGTGGGACGCAATCTTCAAATCACCTTCCCCAATTGTTCCACGACAAAATGGACACGACATGTTTGTTTTGACCAATGAATCTGCCCAACATTTAAGACATGCCGATGCTGTACCACAGTGTGTCAGAGTCCGCAGTCCACTTTGGCCACAAATATCACACCGATTGCGACCTTTCGGCAACTGCCAACATTGTTCCCTTTGAATAAATTGCACCATTTCCTTCAAAGTGTTGCACTCGAGTGATGCGGGTATAGACAGACCTTCTTGCAAAGTTTCCGCTATCTGTGGACAAAGTTGTGTAGGGTTCAGGTTTTCATGGTCGTCCATCTTGATTTCGCATTCCTTAAACTTTTCCAGTAATGTGGGCATAAACTGCTGCATTCTTGTGGATAAATTTCCATCCGACGCGTGCAATTGCTGCAAGATGACCCGGGTCCTTGTTCGCAGTTTTGGGTTCGAAATAAGTCGGTTCAACGCGAGTTGTTCATCAATCACCATTGCCATAACGAATTGTTTGGGGTCAATATTGTTACTTGATAGCAGCGTGAACAGTTCATGTAGAATGCGTTTATGTTGTTCTTCGGCAGCCTCGTGAAATTGCTCTTCAATCGACTCGATGATTTTTTGGTAGCGTGTCGGGCGAATCATGACCGCCGAGTTGCCGGAAGCTCCAGTGCCAATGTCAAAAACTATCATATACTTTTGGCCTTCCGCTTCCAAAACAACCACGGGTCGTTCTTGGCGACGCGCCTCCTCTATACGAGTATTTGTTATCGGGTCAAAGTAGGACCACGCACTGTCCGGTATCTTTTTAAACTCTTCGACCACTTGAAAAGCGACGTCCACCATCCCAACAGAGTTCAAATAGTCAGGAAACTGAAAGGGACCATACTCTGTATTGTCCTCCGACGGATTAAAACTATCAAAAATTTCTTGTAATTCGGAGCGTTGTTCTTCGTCCTCGGTATTTGCAAGGACCGTTTGGACGGCTTGAGTCATTCGATTCCACCTGAGAGGTCCTTGAAACTTCCACCGAAAACGGGTGCGCGTCATGTCTTCAAAATGTCCTTCTGTTATGTCCACAGGACGATGGCGCTTTGGAAAAAGTTGATCGTTCACGACTTGAAACAGGACACTCTCCACCGTCTGAAACGTCTCCGTTCCGTATTGAACACGCTCAGTAGACGTACGAACAGTGCCGTTGTCGTTAAACAGCGCACGCGACGTTGCGTAATCTAATACGAAAGGACCGTTCGTATTCACAATGGCATAGATGGGTAGTTCGTCGACTTTGGGTGCCTGCCGTATATCGCAAGTTACGATGTCATCATCTTCGTGTATGCAGAATTTCAAATTGCCCAGCACGCCCGATATGGTACCGTAGTCATTGGTCAGACACAATGGTGCCATTTGGGGCGTCTTCCGTCTTTCTGTGAAAATTGCATTGTTTTGAGGGGTGCAATAAATCCACAAGTCGCCAAAAGACCATTGAAAATTTAAAGACATGTTTTTTTGTGATAAATGGTCTACTAATTTAAATACTTCTTATTCGATACTTTTATGGGAAAAAGAAAAAAAAAAGGTCTAGTGCCAGATTTTTATTTGTTGGCCGTTATTATCTACCGCACATATTTCCATACCTTCAGGAGGTTCTACTGTCACGATAGGGTCATACTCCTTGGTCTCTCCATCATTATCCATGTATTTGACCTTGGTAGCATTTGGAGGCACTACAATTTTACGTATCGCACATCGCCGTAAGGCGCCATTGACTGCTCCCTTGCGCGAGGAAAATGGATTCGCGTCATTCAATTTAGGCAGAAGCGCTGCCAAATCCCCAATTGGCATAGCATCTTTGTGCGTGTAGATAGCGTCTGAGGTATTGTGGTCGCACGGCTGGCATCCCCGAACTTTGGGCAAGGGTTCATACGGCGGTGTAAATTCAGGATGTGGATTACAAGACGACCGTTGTGGCATGGACGAAAACATGCGTTGTATGGGCCAGTTTTCAGACCATCGTGGCTGCATTTGTTTCTGACCACAACACGACCAACGTCCGTCTTCTTGCAAAAAGCCAGGATGTTGATGGCAGGTCAAGGCGCCCATAGACTCCAACAAACTGAATTCTTTGTGACACTTTAAACAAATCCAAGCTCGGGTCATCTTTTTGAAGGCATCTTCGACTTCCGCTTGTTCAGCATATAATGTCACAGGTGGAATGCGTGTACCGGGCCTTGCCATTTTACACTACAAGAGTTACCTAAATAGTTCGTAATGGAATCTTTTGTATATGAGCATGGCAGACTAGAAGTGACACATAGTAAATCAGGGATACCGCTGTATACCATCGATGATTGCCTACTGACTCAACGAGAGCTGCGCTCAGAGGATGCCTTTGTAGCGCCCGGTATTGTTGTTTCCCAACAGGGTGACAGTATCCAAGGCACGTATCCGGACGGGACCAATTATTTCTCGTTCGACTGTGACAAAAAACTTCATAATTGGAAAATAAACAAACGAAAGTTGTACGCATACGATGATGAAGGAATGATACACATATTTCCTTTTGATTTTTCTGGCGTCTCTACATTTTCATTGTCACGTAAACCGCATGGGTGGTGCATGATACCCAACACGTCCACTCTCTTACATTGGAACGCCCTTACGTTGCAAGTGGTAGATTTGACCACGACAAAACATACAGTTTTAAGAGAACACGTGTCCAAAGTCATCAGTGGCGATGCTTCGACTTCTATTGCCGCCACCGGAGACCATCTCGGATGTTTATGTATTTGGTATGTGGCGTCTTGGAAATGCCATCACCAAATAATGACGGGTTGCGAACCATGTCATCAAGTGCGTCTGCAACATGACACTCGGGTGGCCGTGCGAAACGACTCGAAACTGGAAGTCTACAACGTTGTCACAGGCAAACATCTTTTTCACATTCCGGTTCGAGCCATCTGTATTGAGTGGTCCAAGTACGGTCTGGTCGTGAGCACCCACCACCACATCATATCCTATGTGGCCGATATTCCAACCATTTGCTTTGAACACAACTCCAACACAATTCTCAAGTCCGTACATGACCGTGTCTGGACGAGGTGGGGCGACAACTTAATCGAACTGAAACTAAACAATACCATTGCAGAATGCCCCATGAAACTAATTGAATGGATACAGGCACCGCGTTTTCCCGTTCCGTCTGAAGCATGGCCAACGCGATATCTGGACGTGCTCGCAATATCGGCCAAACAGTGGATTTTAAAGTGCTTGGACTGGGACCCGCCTCGACTATGGTTTCGACATTCGAGACTAAAAGAAGCCCTTTTCGAGGCCGTTCTTCATCACCAGTGTTACTCACTGGCAACGAAATGGTCTTTTTTGACCGACAAACAGTCGTGGTATTCCAAATGCGAAGCAAAATTAACGAATAAAGTACAAAACATAAACTTTTCCGAGACAACGCTGGCACTCTTGCAATTGTGTTACAAACACGTCCGGTCCAAAGACATCTACCAATGGTGTTGGTTTCATCACGGACGCCAAGCCATGAAACCCATTCTCATGCACATGACAAAACGTCCGGACTTTATGGATTTCATCGCTAAGAAACCATCCACGCCCGATTCCATACTTTGTTTTACCAAAAAGGCCGTCAGGAACGCATTGAGAAATGGATGGTATTGTATTTTTATCAATTGGCTCAAGAAATTCCATGTACATTATCCACACGCTCCGTCCCACCACATGCGTCAAATCTTTACGGAATTACTTATCTACACGTATGCACACGTCGACTATAACACGATTGACATACCATTAGAAGAAACAGGCTCCTTTAAACCCATTGAACATCTAACACCTGCGCATACACATGCTTATATCAAAATAAATGACGAAACGGGCTTTCTTCGACGCGTCAAATGCCAACGGGACAAACCAACTGAAATGACATGGTGTCCCCTGAATTCAAGCGTTCCATTGACCATTCGCGAGACGGACATATTGATATGGACCTATGTACATAAAGAAGGTCCAAAAACAATGCTAGAATGCGCTTTGACACTGCTCAATGAAGATTTGTGGTCCTACCAAAAGACATGCAAGCCCTGGACTTGGTTCAAATCGGAAATTGGGGCATTCCTAGCCGAAAATGTCCTCGTGCACATTTACGAAGAGACGATGCGGATTGAATCCGCAACATTCAGCGATATCGGCGGTGAATTTTGGACGGACACACAGTTCAAGGTACATGAATCAGAACCAGTCACGATAGAATGGATGGCTCCCATTTGGTCGTACATAGAAGAAAATCTGTACCATATCGTACCTCTTCGCCTCAAAATTTGTCACGCACTGTCCGTGACCACTAGGAACATCGACCTGTCGACAAGTTACGCCTCTGAACTGTTGCAATGTTGTGGCACGCAAACAATTCAGCGGGAATACGAGTGGCGCATCAAGACCTATGCCACTGCCATGATCTCAGACTATGGGCGATTTTTCATTGGTTCAAAGGACGGTATTATATACGAGTACAATACACTGTCCACAATAAAAACGCCCCTAAGAACCTTTGAAAGTCACCAACAACCCATTCTTCAGTTACAATTGACCACGCAATGTTTGATATCGTTGTGTGACCAAAAGATGAACGTTTGGAATTTAGAACAAGGTGTCAATATTATGTCGATCGACACTGACATGGCCTTTGTGTCTATTCTACTGTCGAAAATGCCCTACTTTTGGACTGTCGAGCGCAATAATCGTCGACCCGTCGTTACGCTATGGGACATTGACCACGAAATGCCGATTCGGCGTTTGGATACGTCCAAATATGAATCTGGCAATATATTTTCCAGTTCGTTGCCGTTGCCCACCATGATTGTCTCGAAAACCATGTATATATTAGACAAACCAGAAACCATCAAGTTGGAGATTGATAATGACATCACATGTGTTGCTGGAAATACCCATGGCATCTGTGGCGGTACGAACAAAGGCAATATATTTATGATTCATCTCGAGTCGAATGAAATGACCCACTGGTCTCCGATGGAATCGTACGCAGTGACCGCCATGGCAGCACTCCCCGATAAGAAACTAATGATTGCAGGTCTTGAAAATGGTACAATTTCAGTGTGGGACGTCCAAGAAAATAATTTCTCTTTGTGTATGTCCATCGGAGACTCGCCCATCCAGTGCCTTTGTGCACAGTCTTTATTTGTCATGGTCGGCTGTAACCAAACTCTCACACTCATGTCAGTGGTCTACGAACGAGCTATTTGCACCGTTCACGCTATGAATGCTGTCATTTTTTGGTCCAACGCGTGGAAAACACGTCTTTTGAAGGCTACCGCCACAGTATTGGAACCATGTGTGGTGGAGTGTCTCTTAAAAGATAGCGCCACTCCAGCCGCACTAGCTTTATTGGACGAATGTACATTGGAGTACCAAGACCGGACAGCTTGGTGTTCATCTGAATTCATTGACATCTTGCTAACAGCGCCCATCAAACATGCGCGCAAAATTGTGAAACGTTTGGCCACTTTTCGGGGACCCAGATTCGATTGTGCAATTTGTGGCGACGAAGAGTCGGACGACTCGGTGGCTTACATCAAAGGTTGTCAACATCGTTTTCACACGGGATGTCTTGCAGAACTTATTCGCAAAGTGCCGGAATATCACAACGAGATGCAGTACGAATATGCCCTACAGGTTGGCTTAACATGCCCAACTTGCAGAGCCCCTTTTAACTCAGAGGACGTCCTCGAAGATACATTTTTGAACAAATACTTGTACATACCTTATAAACAAATGAACACATAAATTACAAATAACAACAAATATAATTGTCAACTTTAGGAATTGCCCATAATCCAACATCAGATAATTCTCAATTCTACAACATAAATGTGGACTTTCAAGTGTTTCTAAAACTTTAGGAAGTGTGGTCCCCCCAACACAAGTAAAAGATAATTTTCTTCAAGATTTCTAAACTTTTAGGAATTTTAGGAATTATGGTCCCATAACCCAACATAAGTAAACTATAATTGACAACCGAAGCTATAAACGGTTGAAAGGACAACTAACGTCCAGCTTGTTTTCCTAACATTTTAGAAAAACAAGATTTCTAAAATGTTAGGAAAACAAGATTTCTAAAATTTTAGGACAACCTGATTTCTAAAATTTTAGGAATTGACGAATTCTAAAATTTTAGGAAAACAAGATTTCTAAAATTTTAGGAATTGACTGAGTTTCAGTGATCCGCTTAATTGTCTTCAAGATTTCTAAAATTTTAGGACAACCTGAATTCTAAAATTTTAGGAATTGACTGAGTTTCAGTGATCCGCTTAATTGTCTTCAAGATTTCTAAAATTTTAGGACAACCTGAATTCTAAAATTTTAGGAATTGACGAATTCTAAAATTTTAGGAATTGTTTTTGGTCCCATAACCCAATATAAGTAAATATAATTGTCTTCAAGATTTTTAAAATTTTAGGAATTGACTCAGTTCTAAAATTTTAGGAATTGACAACTGAATTCTAAAATTTTAGGAATTGACGAATTCTAAAATTTTAGGAATTGACGAATTCTAAAATTTTAGGAATTGACAACTGAATTTCTAAAATTTTAGGAATTGCCTCCAAGAATTCTAAAATTTTAGGAATTGACTGAGTTTCAGTGATCCGCTTAATTGTCTTCAAGATTTCTAAAATTTTAGGAATTGACGAATTCTAAAATTTTAGGAATTGTCTTCAAGATTCCTAAAATTTTAGGAATGTTTTCTGTCCCCATAACCCAACATAAGTAAATTATATTTGTCTTCAAGATTTCTAAAAGTTTAGGAACCGTGGTCCCATAACCCAACATTTAATATAATTGTCCGGAATTTCTAAAATTTTAGGATTGAGTTTCTAATATTTTAGGAATTGACAATCAGATTTCTAAAATTTCTTAAAAAGAACTTTGCTTTACTATTTTTTATCACATTGTTTACTGGAATACTGTCAAAGCTTATGCTTATGTTTCCAGAAATATCAATTAATGGATATTCTTATGGGACCTGTGTTCGATGATGGATGTATGTTTACATCTCAGTGTTCTCACGATGGACGTCGGAAACGTCATCCGAAACAACTATGTCATCGAATAGTACACCCGAATCGAAATTCCAAAGTTCAAACCCAATCACGTTTGCACCGTGAACCTGTTGGTAAATCGTAGCATTGGCTACATAGTCTGGATTCGAAATCAATGGATGTTCCCATTCGCCTTTGTATTCTGGATTGGGAATGCGACGCTGACGCCAAGGACCTTTGTACTCGGGATTAGGTATTTCTGGAGGTTCCCAAACGCCGTCCTCTTCAGAGTCCCAAGCGTCGGGGTGAGAAGCACCCAAATCCACCATCATTTGCGGAATGTCATCGTAACCTTCGGGTTTCACATGGGACTTGTCGAGGATTTCTGCCACTGGCCAATTGGAAGGTTTGTTGACGTCCGGGTCCTTTATTTGTCTGGGCTCTAGTAGTGGCCAGGCATCTTCGATTTCGCCCGCAATAATTTCCTCCCCATCGACATAATATTCGTACGAGTTATTAGGGTGAATGACCAGAGAAAACGTATGTGTGTCTCCGTCGGAAAGAACAGCGGCCGTTGTGGTCTCCGACCAAGATGTCTTCTCGAAAATAGCATGCACCTGACTCTTGCTGTCACATGAATGATCGGGTCCAAACATCAACTGATAAGGCGTTTCGTGATCAATGTCTTCAAGGTCACCATCATATTGCAACAACTTCAAGTAAGACCCACCGCATTTAAAGTTGGTATTCTCAAGTTGAATCGAGTATTGCAACACAAAATCTTTGTCTTTTTGGTCTACTGTCACATCAAGAGGTGCAAACATCGTGTAAAACCGTGCGTCTTGCCCTGTCTTGAGTTTCAAATCGTCAGTCACTTCAAATTCGCCCATTTTTTCAGGGTCGGCACGCGTGGTCGAGTCAACCCAGCGGTCAATATCATTGAATGGTTCAAGAAAATATGAGGTGCCAGTTGCCGAAGTCAACAACAAAAAGAGAAACATTGTCTACTTCAAATAATGCTCGTTTGACATGAAACAACATATTCGCATCTTTTGTACTTTTTCAGAACACATCCTACGCAACATCATAGACATCCATTGGAAGACAAACCGAACAATAACACTCGCATAATATAAAATTACAATGTCGTCGCCGCGTCTTAAGAAGCGGGTCCAAAAAAAGAGATTGGTACGATGCTCATTATGGAAAGAAGGATGGATGTTAGACCACAATAATACAGAAGAACTAAATATTTTAATCTATTACTTTGTAAGGTCAAGTTCAATTGTCATCATCAGGCACTGCTACATGGGTTGGTTTACCGCATTTCGCCTTGCCAGCCACTGATAAAATCATACCGTTTGACAAACAAATCAGGACGGTACCAATAATACCCCCAATAATAGGAATCACATAGGAGAGAAAGACACCGATAAAAGATAGACACGCTAATCCTGCATAAATATTGTGAGACATTTTCTTTCATAAAAAACGCACTTTAATAGTTTGTACGGTAACAAAATAATAACTTTACATTCGCATCAGTGAACATTCGCATCAGTTTGAAAAATTCAGACTATTTCAAGTATTATAGAAAGTTATATAATTAATATTCTGCGAATACTTGGACCGGACAAACTTAGTTGTCTGTACCATAACATTGCGAATACGAGACATACCGTTTAGAAACAACAAATTTAGAAACAACAAATTTAGAAACAACAAATTTAGAAACAACAAATTTAGAAACAAAAAATTTAGAAACAACAAATTTAGAAACAACAAATTTAGAAACAAGAAATTTAATAACCATGTCCGAACAAAAATTATGCATGATCACAGTCGGTGCCATTGTTAGCATTGTCGCGACGTATCTGACGGCCTCGTCCTTCTACGACGTGGTTCCTGCGCGCCATGTGGCCATTTGGACGCAGTTTCAGCGTGTCAAGTACAACGAAACGAGTGGACCGGGGTTTTATTGGAAGTCACCTTTAACACAAAGTATCCACATGTTTACAGGACTAGATAAGGACGAAGTTTCTTACACTTGCGGGACAAAAGACGGCATTACTTTCAAAGGAATAGTAGCCATAACGAACCGCCTGTTGCCTGAGAACGCTTTGGAATCCTATCTCACTCATGGGCCCCATCCGGACCGTGCCAACATTTATGACATGTCCGAGTTTCTGATGCAGTCTATCTGTGCGGAAATGACAGCTCGAGAATTTTTGGTCGACTTGTTCACCACTATCGACGACTTGCTTGGTGCTGCCCTTGTCGCAGCACAAATCAAAGCCAAATCGGGCCTCGAAATTGTTGAAGGCATGGTCAAGGTCTTTAAACAACAACCAACCAATTCAGATATCGCCAACATCATCAAGAAAGAGGCCGAGCATCAACAGTCGACAAAAACGGCCCACGAACAGCAAAAACTGGACGAGAAAATGGCCACCTTGGCCGCCTCCAAGCAAGGTTACAACGACCAACTCGCACGTGACCGCAATAAGGCCGAGCAGCAGCGCATCTCCGACTCGCAAGAAACCGAGTTGGCACGCAAGAAACGCATCATCGAAGCCGAAAGAGAGCGTCAGGCCATTCAACACGAAATGGACCGCGCCAAAGCAAAGAAAGAAGCTGACATCAAAGTCACCGCCGCCGAAGCTGACAAAAAGGCAGGTCTGGAACTGGCCAAGAAAAACGAAGCACTATTGAAAGAACCATATCTGCGTGCATTGGAAATCGAAGCTTTGGCTCAAAACAACAAAATTTATTATGGCTCCGACCTGAAACACGTCTTTAGACTTAAGCAACAACAAGAATAAGCAACAACAAGAATAAGCAACAACAAGAATAAGCAACAACAAGAATAATTAAGAATATTTAATACCGTTCAATCTATTTTTTTATTGTGAAATCGAAAAACCACTTATTAGCAATCGCATGCCCAACTAATATTATCGCAAAAAAAACACCTTTCTTGTTCGTTTGAGTCAGAAGCTGACGAGTCCGACTCATCATAATCGCCAATATTAAGTTCAAATTGGCTCTCTCCTTTTTTTTGCTTGTGTGTTAATTTTTCATAGACTACTTTTTTTACATGATACCGTATTCTATCTCCAAACACATCCGGATGTGTTTGGATAAATCGATAACAATTATACATGTGATTTCTATCTTTGGTGGTGAAATCTGGCCCTGCGACACGGATTGCAAATAAAACAGCCATGTTTCTGCACTTGCAGTTGTTATACACTTTTTCGTCATAAACTCGATTTCCTGTGCCACATTTCGTTTCCCAATCTCCCTTTATGAATGAAAACAATTCGCCTACTGAATATGTAGATGGTAATGGGGTTATCTTGTCTATTAATGTTTTAAACGAGTCTGTTATAGATAGCTTCATCATTAAAACCCGATGATTTGTATTATCATACTGGTTGAGTACTTTGTCATAAGACATTCTTTCAAGCTTTATTTTATGTGCAAACAAATTATAATCTTATTCATTAATTATGTAAATCTCATAACCTATCTACTAATTAAAAGTTTTTTGCGATCTCATTTTATTTTGGTAATTTCTGCAACCACTGTACTAAAACGTTAGTTCGATTTTTCTCGTCGCCAACCTTTTTAACGAGTCCACCAATTCAGTCCTGTTCTTATCCTCTTCATACAGTTCAAATACAGCACGGACTGTACTATCATTTCTATTCCAGAGAATAGTTAACTTTCGATGTTCCTGCCTTGTAATGAGATTCATTTGTACCAAAGTCATAATAACCAATGCAAACTTGGATTTTGGTTGGGGTTGAAATAATTTTTTCCATTTCTCATTATCTTCTTTATCTTCCTTTGTCAAACGAGCCAAAATATTTTCGAATATCTGATCAGGACTTGCTTCGGAGACTGTTTCGTCACTTAATGTTTCGCCGCTTGCTTTTACTTTTAAAGATGACATTTTTCAAGTTTCGACGATATTTATAGTACTATATTTTCAAACACCAAGTACACCCAAAAAACCTATGCCTAACCCTACTAACTTAATTCTAACCTTACGAACTCAACTGTATATGTGCCCGAGTATATTGCTCTAGGAGTTCTCCCACATTGCGGCCAGCAGTAGGGTAATGCCAACGCCACTAAAACAGCACAAAACACGATGATTACCAATCCGCTTCCGGGTCCTGAATGTCCGTTCCAGCAATAATCGTCACAGTAAAGGCCATACGAAATTTGTTGGGAACAATCGTTGTGGTCACAATCATGGTACCACGGGCCACCAAAGCCTATGAATACAACGATACTGATCAGACCTACTATCACCGTCACCAAAAAGCATCCCCAACCTTGATATTTTGGACACTGCCACCAGTCATTTGTTTGTTTCTTTTGTGTAGCGTCTTGCATTATTTGTCATTCTTGCAAACCTTTTATATACTAATCTTCTGGCAATGATGGAACTGACGGAGTTTTTTTCGCTTCGTAGACAAATGTATATTGGAACTGTCGCCAAGCTTTGCGCATACTATCCTCTGCCCGACACCGTTCATAAAGGCTTAGCTGTTTGTTTTGTCATGTCGATAAACAAATCAATAGCTTTGTACCACGAAGCTCGTGCGATGGACTCCGATTCGGCCAAATTTTTAATCACCATCAAGGCTGTTCGAGCCAGGTCAGTCCCATAAACCAACACAAGTTGTCGAATTCTAAAATTTTAGGAATGGCCACTCCAGATTTCTAAAATTTTAGGAATTGCTTCCTGATTTCTAAAATTTTGAATTGACCGGTGTATAAAATTGGTCCCATAACCCAACACAAGTAAATATAATTGACAACTGAAGTTCTAAAATTTTAGGAATTGCTTCCTGTTTTCTAAAATTTTAGGAATGGTCAACTTATTCCTAAAATTTTAGGAATCGTTTTCTGGTCCCATAACCCAACATAAGTAAAATATAATTGACTCCAAGATTTCTAAAATTTTAGGAATTGACAATCAGATTTCTAAAATTTTAGGAATTGACAATCAGATTTCTAAAATTTTAGGAATTGACAACTGAATTCTAAAATTTTAGGAATAATGGTCCCATAACCCAACATAAGTAAACTATAATTGCCTCCAAGAATTGACAAAGATTCTAAAATTTTAGGAATTGCTTACTGATTTCTAAACTTTTAGGAATTGACAACCAAATTTCTAAAATTTTAGGAATTACTTCCTGATTTCTAAAATTTTAGGAAAACAAGATTTCTAAAATTTTAGGAATTGACCATCCGATTTCTAAAATTTTAGGAAAACAAGATTTCTAAAATTTTAGGAATTGACAACCAAATTTCTAAAATTTTAGGAATTGCTTACTGATTTCTAACAGTTTAGGAATTTCTAAAATTTTAGGAATTGAGTTGTGGGGATATGGTCACTCGGATAACTAATAATTTACTCGGTCCATTCACACTTGTACGTTATTTGGTCACCAGGTTGCATGTCACAGACTGCGACGATATTTTCTCCTACAATCTTACATGTTGGAGTAGATATTTGGTGCATGAATTTGCCAAAGCGTTTGTCCAGTATGTACACATTGCGTGCAATTCGGATGGAATTATCTACTTTGGTTGTCGAAGTAGGGCCCTCAAGGGTGAAAACTATCGACTTTCGACTCCTCCAGACGGGCGTAAATAAACGCAACGTATTCGTATATCTGCACAATTTAACGGTGGGGAGAATGAACATTTAAAAAAAAAGATAATTGTTAAATACATATAGTTTGGACTTAAAAAAAACAATCCATAAAGACCTTTTGACTCGTCGTGTTCCAACAATTGACGAACGAATAGGAAAACCCGATTCCTAAAGTTTTAGAACTGAGTCAATTCCTAAAATTTTAGGAAATTCCCTCAAACTCTAAATTCGACAAATTCACCTCATTATGTAAGAGTCAGTGAACGAAATTCGAAACATGAATTTTCTGTTTTTTGAAATGAATCTGCATATACGTGCATCGGTTTTAATTTTTTGACTGTATATAAACGCGGACCGTTGTACCAAAAATGTCAGCTCTAAAACCAAAGGATTTTGAAGTGGCACCAAAGGATTTTGAAGTGGCACCAAAGGATTTTGAAGTGGCCGAAGGAAAAAAAATAAAGGGAAGGCCTTCAAAGACGACAAATCTTCGGGAAAAGCACAGGAAAAAAAGCACAAAGAACCAACGCGCAGCATTCCAACGTAATAAGTTCCAAAAAGAGCTGCAATTTAACAAACTATACAAGCAGCTACATTCAATGAGAGAATTTAGCACAAAAGAAGAATGGTTGTCTTCTGTAAAGAACACGTCAGAATACTTTGACCCTATATCACGGTATGTCGAGGCTTATGAAAGAGAGAATCCTAAGAAAAAGTTTTTCAGGCGGAGCGGTAAAAGGACCAAGAAGACGCTATGGTTACTAGCTCTATATATTTTTGCGATGATATTCAATGGGGTGCCTGCAAAACAAGCCATTGACTATAGTAAGGATTGGGGCCTACTTAAAGTAGCTCAATTGTCAGCAGCCGCAGCACCAGCAGCAGTACCAGCAGCAGAAGTAATGAATGGAAAAATTGATCTGTCACAGTATTTTATGGGCCCCCTACAAGCATTAAAACCAGCAGAAAAAGCAGCATTAGCAGCAGCAGCAGCAGCAGCAGCACCAGCACCAGTAGCACCAGCAGCACCAGCAGCACCAGCAGCACCAGCAGCAGCACCAGCACCAGAAGTAATGGATGGAAAAAATGATCTATCACAGCATTTTCCCTACTTGATAAAACAATTAACACCAGCAGCACCAGCAGGAAAAGCAGCACCAGCACCAGCAGCACCAGCAGCACCAGCAGCACCAGCAGAAAAAGCAGCAGCAGCAGAAAAAGCAGCACCAGCAGTAGCAGAAAAAGCAGCAGCACCAGCAGCAGTAACGGATAAAAAAATTGTCATCCCCATCAGTATCCCCATCAGTAAAAAAATTGCACCAGCAGAAGAACCAACAGTAACGGATGATCCAGCAGAGAGTCGTCAACTTCTGTTGCCCCCCCCGAACACAAAGCCCAAGGTCGATGGCAAAATGTTGGCCACTCAGAACAAAACAAAGAAAAATGAAAACAAAACAAACGTATTGCTACCATTAGGGTTACTAGGGTTAGGGGGTTCGGCCATAGGTGCACTATGTAAAAAAAACGAATCAGAAGAATCAGAAGAATCAGAAGAAAAAGAAGAAGAATCAGAAGAAGAAGAAGAAGAAGAAGAAGAAGAAGAAGAAGAGAAGAAGAAGAATCAGAAGAAGAAGAATCAGAAGAAGAAGAAGAAGCAGAGAACGATCGTAAAATCATTTGTGAAGGCAACGAATCCAACGACGGCAACGAAGGCAACGAAGGCAACGAAGGCAACGAAGGAAGAGAAGATACTTCTATCGAATAAGGCGGTTTGGCGACGTGACGTGCGACGTGACGTTGGACTCGACAAAATGTATTTGTACATATACGACAAGGAGGAAAAAGTATATATCCGTATCAGTAGCCATGGAACATATCCCAGGTGGTACAAGGTTAAGGGTAGAAAAGGAAAGGATTCGAGACCGATAGGCGATAACACACTGGTAGAAGCCGGACGGCTTCTTGGTATTGCGGCCAAGGAGAAGTGCGGCACATGGGATTCATCATCAGAACATCTCTCTAAGGACGCTCCACCATCGCAGACTGGACAAAGTAGTAAGCCTTCAGACAAAAGTGAGCTCCGTTTCTGACACGGAGTTCATTCCAGAGAGTGGTATTTTCCGTAGATTCGAGACACAATCAATAACATGATAACCACAATCAATAACATGATATAATTTTTGAATAGCTTCTGGACCTTGTTTCAGCCGCACATTCACAGTCTTTTTGGTTCTTTGTTCCATAATTGTATAGTCTTGACAAATCTTGTACAAGAAATGCATCGTTTCCGACAGATTGAAGTATATAGTCTGTTCCAATCAGCGATGTATATGTGGACTCTGTTGCTGCTCGTTGTTTCGGCATGGTCGTTCGATTATGACTGGGGACGTTTACACCAATGTCTGACGCCGCAAGAATTATTTGATACTGTGGAAGATTACAGGGAAAATTTTCCATGTCAAGATTGTAGAGAACACTTTAACGAACTCATGCGAACGCACCCTTTTCCATTGGAAAATGTCGAAACGGAGTCTGACTGTCGAATATGGGTGTGGTTTACCAGAAACCTCGTGAATGTGCGACTAAACAAGGACTGGCACCCTTTCGACGAAACTCTTTGTGATATCATCAGACATAAACCTAATTTTTTATAAACTTTTATTTTGGCGAGTACAAGTTAATTATTTATTTTTTTGGAGACAGAGGGCTTGCCATTGATGAAACATTAGGACAACACCATCGTGGTCATCGAGGACTGGTCTTTCGTATGGTTCACCGGAGGTCGCGTTGCCGTTGTGGTCAAAGTGAATCTGCTCTTCATAACAATAGCTTAAAAACTGACTCAAAACCCTGCCAACGCCTTGACGAGTGTTGTCACGACCATGAACACGAAGTTGATACACTGAATTTTTGGAAGTTTTACTGAGCGAAATGCCCATGTGCTGCATCTTTGATTTAAATACGTCTAATGCTTTGGAAAGATTTGGACGTTCTTCTAAACGAAACATTTGCTTTGTAAGAGCGTAGAACAAATAGAGACGATATTGGCAAAAATGGATTTTTTGTAATTGCTACTTAAGTTTTGTCGTGCGAGATGAAATGTATTTTTATCATTATTTTTTTGCTAATGTCATCACCCTATGTATGGTGATGACATGGTTTGATTATAAAACGTCTATAAAACGCAATGTTGAATTTTCTACCTTTCAGGTTCGATACTTGTCTGTGTACACGCTGGCTTATTTTTCCGATTGGCTCAAAGGACCCTATGTGTACGTGTTGTACGAATCGTATGGCCTTACCGAACAAGATATTGCGCTACTGTTTGTCATTGGATTTGGTGCGTCGGCAATCTCCGGTCCGTTTGTGGGCACTTTGGCGGATAGATTTGGTCGAAAAAAAATGTGTCTCGCATACTTTGTCATTTATACTTTATCTGCGCTGTCAAAGCATATGCATCAATACCACTGGCTCTTGGTCGGGCGCGTTCTTGGAGGCATTGGCACGTCGTTGTTAACAACAACCTTTGAAAGTTGGATGGTCTCTGAGCACCAACGCCGTCAGTTTGACCTGGCTCTCTTGGACGATACCTTTGTCAAGTCTAGTCTCTGCAATTCGGGTTCCGCCATTGTAGCCGGCCTGTTGGCGCAACTGTCTGTCACTTACTATGGGTTTATAGGACCATTTGTGGTAGCCTTGGTGCCCCTGTCGACGGGTCTGCTTTGCTGTGCGCGGTGGTGGTTACCCGACCAGCCGAGCGAAGCCAACACAACAGGTGGGTTTCAAATTGGACTGGCCGCCATGGACCAAAATCTGTGGATACTTGGCATAACACAATCACTTTTTTTAGGCACTATGTACACGTTTGTCTTTTTGTGGACACCAGCTCTAGAAGAGCCGAATACACCCTACGGCTTAATTTTTAGTATCTTTATGGTTATGATATCCATTGGTTCGGGTCTTTTTAAACGCGTGTCCATCGTCAAGGAACGGTGGCCCTTTATTGTTCTAGGGTCGTCGGCACTGTGTTTTGTGGCAACAGCTGCCCAAATACAAAATCGTTCGACTATCTTTGTAATGTTTGTCCTTTTCGAAAGTATATGCGGTATAATGTTTCCAGTGTATGCTGGTCTGCGCTCCAAGTACATTCCCGAAGAACATCGGACGACTATTATGAACATATACAGAATACCCCTCAATGTGTTTGTCATTATTATGTTGCTGAACAAACAAAATATGCAACTGGGTACCACATTTGGCGCGTGCGCAGTGGCCAATCTTGTAGCACTGGTCCTCTGGAAATGGTTTAAGACGAACGATTTAACGCAGAAAGATGTTGGGGATTTCTCAGAGATATAGTTTTTCCTATGTAACGTCTGGCCCCAAGGTTAATGCCACACGTGACACAGGGTATTTAAAGCCGCAGTCTATTCAAAAAATGAGCGACGATTTTGAAGTTATTGAACAATTGGGTAAGGAGGGCGCGCAGGGGGTTGTCTATCTAGTAGAGTTCCCCAACGGTTTGCGGGCGGCAATGAAAGCTTTTAAAAAGACGAAATCACCAGCCCGTATTCAGGCAGAGGCCGACTTTCAGTCACGGGCTGCAGAGGCGGGCATTGCGCCGGAAGTCATGCACGTAGATTTGGACAAGAAGAGAATATTTATGGAAGTCATGCAATCAAGAATTGTGGACGTGCTCAAACAGGGCACTGACTATTTTTCTCAAGATTTATTGCATATTATGCGCACGTTGGACGACATTGACATCCTCCACAACGATGGCAATGCCCTGAATTTAATGCTCAATGACAGAGATCAACTTCAAATTATTGATTTTGGACTGTCCAAGGAAATCACACCCAAGGTGCGCAAGAAGTGGCAGGGAGAACCGAACATTCGAGTAACATTACACATGCTCCGTAAAGGATTACTGAAATATAAAATAACGGCGTAGCTTCAAATAAAATACTGGCCAAATACGATGGTCATGTTAAAAATAGATTCCAACAAAAATGCGTAAAATATTCCTTGTAACAAGTAGTCAAACCAATTGTCTAAAGAGGCGGTCGTCAACAGAACAAGCACGTAACCAAACCACCAATGGTGCAGATGATAGTCACAACCCTCCACAGACGCACAAGACGCGGCCGACATAATAAACATAAACATCACGAGTAAAAACAAACGAATAAAAATAACCTTGTCCGCCATGGAGGGTATGCAACATTTTTGAGACCAGTCGCCACTGCACAATTTAGTAAACCAATATATATTCACAATTGCAACCAACGCAAACGTAAAGACGTACACACCTGTCTGGTCTTTCGACATACCCTTTGTATTCAAAGAAGTTTGAAAAAGGGGCTTGTTGCGAAGCCATCCATAGACAATCATCGTCACCACCATACCCAACATCCATGCGCTATAACGGACGAGACCTGCTCGTGTCGGGTCCTTTATACAAGTGAATTCTTCCCACTTGTGCCAGGGCAGCGCTACAATACCAAGGCCAAACCAACTGACCGTAACCAAGTCGCCCACAATTCGAACGTAAGAATGAGTCTGATTGTTCCACATGCCAAGGTCTGCTTCTTTGTAAACATTGTAGCCGATGCTGTAGTTTACACATAAAGAAGTAATGTACAATATCATACCACGCCAGGAAATACCAATCCACGACGTATTACAATTTAAAAATGCATGATAACCCAGTTTCTTTGTTTGCTCACATCTTGTTTGTTTAATATTGGGGCGGTCCACTTCAACGGGAAGGACCTGCGACATCTGCAAAAAAAAAGACAAGTAAATAGTCGTTTATTGTACTCGCATTTCAAAACTTCTATCATTCAGCGTTTTCAAAAAGACTTGTGCTTCTCGGTCTCTTTTTCGCTTGTACCATTGAAAGAACGCAACCCAGGCTATGTACAGTACCACCACAACACACAACACAATTACACCCAGCAAATAGAACGGGCCCATTGCCAACGGTCATGACAATTAAATAGTCGACAATTAATAATCTTCTAGGGACATCTTTATTTGTTTATGAAATACTACAACATAACATGTAGGGCATGGAAACCCATAACAATCGCAATTATGACAGTTCATGATATCATCCACAACGTTGATACCCAACTGCTCGCAATCCTGACAACAATGGCCACGTTTATCGAGCACACCGGAGCACCCCTTGTGTATGCAGCGTGTGCCCGGCGTAACGTTTTGCTGTATAATTTGGTGCAATGTCGATTGCACAGGCTCATCTAATAAACGGAGAACGGCCAGCCTCTGATACCCCACCAAATTATCGTATGTACTCGGGTATCGTTTTCGCATACGTTGAGACAGTGCCCATATTTCTTCCAACTCTTTGCGAGAAAACATCGTTAGCTGTTCAGACTATTGTCAAACAAACAAACACTTATTTTTTGCATATGTGACCAAACTTTTAGAAATAACTTTTAGGAATCTGGGTTTCCTATTAGAAATTCCTAAACTTTTAGAAACATATTACTATCATAAAAGACCATTTAATTTGACTAAAAACATGACGTATATAAGCACCGAACTCGATATAAGCATGTCAACTCTAATTTTACCAGACTTTGGCTTTGTCGACGCATGGGACAAACAGATGCGGGACCAGCAAATAATTAACAATGACATCGGCCCAGATGAGGCACAATGTCTGTATCATTATTCCAACCAGTGTCCTGCCCGCGGTTTTTACACATTGGAAAAGATGACATATTTCTATGCATTCAAGCCTGATTCGTCGTTCGAACAATACATGGTGGCAAAGCACGGCCAATTCAAGTGGACAATTTCATGCCCTAAAAATATTGTCGATTTGAGGTTATTGAACAAAGAGTATGCGCCTGCCGCATACAAGTTTAAGAATCATTTTAGAAACTGGTTGCGAACTACAGCCTCCGACGACTCCAAATTGGATAACGCCTTCTACGAAGACGTTTTTGCCAGACTCACAGACTGTAACGTCACAGACTGTAACGGTGTGTTCATGTTTGCAAATGACGGATACTCTGAATATGTGCTGAAGGCGGGCGTCAAAGTACATATTGAGAACATGGAGGTTCGTGGCAGTATAGCAGCGCCCCCAGTTCGCGGCAAAAACCCTCCACATAGAACACCGGACGATGACAAATTTCCTGATAAATCAACATTTCTAAAATTTTAGGAAGTTTTGGTCCCATAAACCAACATAAGTAAATATAATCCAACATAATAATTAAATATAATTGACAACCGAATTCTAAAATTTTAGGAAAACAAGATTTCTAAAATTTTAGGAAAACAAGATTTCTAAAATTTTAAGAAAACAAGATTTCTAAATTTTTAGGAATTGCCTCCAAGAATTCTAAAATTTTAGGAATTGACAACTGAATTCTAAAATTTTAGGAATCGTTTTCTGGTCCCATAACCCAACACAAGTAAAATATAATTGCTTCCAAGATTCTAAAATTTTAGGAAAACAAGATTTCTAAAATTTTAGGAATTGACAGCCAGATTTCTAAAATTTTAGGAATTGACTCAGTTCTAAAATTTTAGGAATGGCCACTCCAGATTCTAAAATTTTAGGAATTGACTCAGTTCTAAAATTTTAGGAATGGCCACTCCAGATTCTAAAATTTTAGGAATTGATATGCACTTTAAAAAGTTGATTAACGAATTTCTAAAATTTTAGGAATTGACAACCAGATTTCTAAAATTTTAGGCCAACCAGATTTCTAAAATTTTAGGAATTGACCATCCGATTTCTAAAATTTTAGGAATTGACCATCCGATTTCTAAAATTTTAGGAATTGTCTGAGTTTCTAAAATTTTAGGAATTGACAACCGAATTCTAAAATTTTAGGAATGGACAATCGAATTTCTAAAATTTTAGGAATTGCCTCCAAGATTTCTAAAATTTTAGGAATGGACTCCCAGATTTCTAAAATTTTAGGAATGGCCTCCAAGATTTCTAAAATTTTAGGAATTGACGAGTTCTAAAATTTTAGGAATTGTCGGAGTATTGGTGGCCATTTTTGAACCCCTCCTTTGTTATTAATTTTTTGTATCTATTTAAGGACATTTTGTTTTACCAAATGGGTAATTATTTAGAAACGGATGTAACATGGTACATCTACAGGAGAGTATTGTCTACAGACGAATGGGTAGCAGACCCTCTACAAAACTGGACCGCCACCACTTTAGAAGACGCGTTGTCATATTTTAAACACGAAGCCTACACGTTTGCCTTGGGTAAACATATTGAATATACAGATACGAAGGCTATTTACCTGTACCAAGGCGCAACAAGAATCGCCAAAGTGTTGCTAGACGTTGATTCGGGTCAGCTCGAAGTTTGGTCCACGTCAATACGGGAGTGGTTGGCCAGTGAAGAAAAGTTGGCACCCAAACGCTATCCATTGTTGCAGAAAATGTTTCTCGAACAGTACGTAAAACAACATGCATGGATAAATACACAGTCAGTGACGTTTGTAAAGAAAGAGTAAAATATTATATCAAAAAAAAACTCTTGTGTACATAAAACAACATGCATGGATAAATACACAGTCAGTGACGTTTGTAAAGAGTAAAATATTATATCAAAAAAAAACTCTGATGTACATAAATATCAAACAAGTTAATGTTTTAAATAGATTTCAAAATGAAATGGTAATTCTTTGTGTTGTTGTGGTTTCGAAGACCACACTAATGTTTTGCGTTCTGGAATTATTAAATATTTTAAACGCTGGCCTGTCACTTGACATTGAACCCTGGTTAATAACAGAATATGTACATGGCGCATGGCGATGCGATAGATATCTTCACCACCAATAATATAAATGCGCTTGCCGCGAGCTTTTGAAAGGGCTTCTGAAAAGGAGGTGCACCATATCGTATCACCGTGCGACGGGCGAGGTTGACGGCTTATTATAATGTTCAGACGATTGGGCAATGGTTTTGTAGGGAGTGAGTCCCATGTTTTGCGACCCATAATGACCGCACCGGACTCTGTGTTCATCTTAAACCACTTGAGGTCAAGTGGCAAGCGCCACGGCAATTGGCCTGAACAACCAATGACGTCGTTCTCGGAGACTGCGGCAATCAGATAAACAAACATTGTATTTACAGAGTCAAGACATTTATAGTCCCTCTGAGACGAGGACACGCTGTTCGCCCACGGTTTCGTCGTCGATGACAACGACATTGAATTCTCTCAGTAAAACAAAGATGAAATCCGGGCGGCACTTGAGGCAGATGGAGACGTTTTTTGTTTTTCGCCGGTGTTGTATCACTGTGAGGCGAGAGGTGACCATGTCACAATCTTCACAACGAAAGAGCCACCCACACTTGGGTAATTGTGGCATTCTATAAAAAATAGAGGTCACTTAAATATGAAAAAATTATTCTTATGTGTTTTCTGAAGTATATACAAACATCTTGACAAATGACGACCCGCCCCAGGACACAGTGGACTTTGCTGCAGAAACATTCTCCCAAAACACCCGATGAATTTATGGCCCTAGTCTACACCTTAGTGCCGGACATTACGGAAACAGACGTCATGGCATGGCAGCGGTCGATGACAGCTCAACAGTGGGAGCGCAATGTCAGCGACTTTATATGGCAATGCATGCAGTGCCAAAAGAACCCGCAACAATGGCACACATCCGTGCAACAACATTGGCCGACCATCCAACAACTGATGGACACGCAAAACTTGGAAAATGCGTTTGCCGCGTGGTCGATTTAAGCGCGTCTTCAGGTGGCATCATGGACTACAGGTGCATCCGGCACTTGGACAGTCCCCACTGTAATAATATGGGTCGTTTTCGATTTCACTGTCTTTCGAGCCAAGACTGCACCAACCCAACTAACTGTTGTCATTGCCAACAACATCAATGTTGTGGCCATATGTTCCATCGAGGGCCAGGGTTTGGCACAAGTCTCCACAGCAATTTCGACTGTTGCATTGGTATCTACAAGACATGTTTGATTGCCTGCCTTAAACGTTGGCTCGCACCTGTGACAAACGGCTATAATGGTGGTCACAAACATCCACAACGAGACCAGGGAACACAGGTTCCAACAGCCTAAAAAACCCTGCACACCTGTGAATAACGCCAGGGCACCACTCCCAGGGGTTTTAGACGATTGATAACCACACAGTGGAAGCCAACAGACACAGATAAATGTGGACACCACTAACGCAACCCACTGATATTCCGTCGCGTCTGACAAAAGATAGTGGATACAGACACTGACTGAGTGTAAAAAGTATATGAGCGCGATGACTCTGGTCCAATTGGCGAGTTTTACATTGGGCTCTTCGACCAATTGGCCCGTAACAACTACATGTGGAGATTCCATTTATCAAAGGGACGACAAATATATAGTCTAAATTTTTAGAATCAAGTTAAGTATTCTTTTAGTAATTCTATAGTCTTCTGTCCGATGTTACGCTTGGTAGAAACCTTAATTTCTTTTAATTGCGCGGCGTCGGAACGCAACTGCTCTTGCAACGCAGACAATCCGTCAAAGGACGCTACAAGCGACGCCGCGATGCTTTCAGACACTAACGACATCAACATCAATTGAAAACGATTGTCGCATTTGCGCTTGCGTTTACTCAACAGGGAAGTCAGACCAGTACCACCTTTAATCTCGCGACCAATCTTTTTCTGCAACTGTTGCAAATGCAATGACGTGTCCTCAATGCCGCGCGTCTGAATGACCCACATCTGGTCACGCAACATCGTATTCCATATCGCGCTGGACAACGTAGCCGGTGGCTTGCTTTGACCATACAGACTACCCTCAATCAAATATATGACCAAGCCGCCCGATGCCTTCAGACGTGCCTTTTGTTCACGCCAACGGCCGTCCGTAATCGACGCGGCAAAATCATCCGTGCGCTTGCGCTCCACAATAGCTGTCGTGCCATTATGCTCGATGACAATATCGCCCAATGGTAAACGTTCGACTTCAAAAGTCACATTCTCTTGACGCAAACGTTCGATAAGGTCGTGCTCTCGGTCATCCACTTTCATGTTTTGATAGGTGTCTTTTCCATGTTTATGATCGGACTTTTGTCCACAAGATTTTTAAAAATCAACCATACTAAATGTATCGTCCAAGTATTTCTTGGTTTCCGTGTAACCACCAATGAAACGCTTATCCAAAAATACCATCGGAAATTTTCGATACTCTGTGCCAATCAACTCGTCTACAATTGCCAAGAACACATCTCGGTTTTCGGCTAAAAACGTATCGCTTTCAATAACATGGCCATCCGGAATCAAAGCTTTTACTTTCTTACAGTACGAACAGTTATTTTTGGTGAAAATAGTCCAGCCTTGTTTTGAAACTTCAAAATTCATTTCTTTGCAAAATGTCGTGCTTTTATACGTCGACACACCAACAAGAAAATGACACTACTTAAAGTAGCCTTCAATTACTAATAAAACATGAAAATCATCTACTTCATACTATTCTTATGTCTCAGTTTGCATCATTCCTTCGCTTCTGTCGACGCGTCAAAACATGTGAAACCACATTTGAGTGCCAAAAAACCAGGACCGCGACTGCAAGCATATACGGAGCTCTTGAAAGTCCGTCCAGAGCTCGCCGAGTTGAAGACTGCCAAAATACCCAAGCTTTCTCCAGCTCTATTCAAAAAAGCCGCTGGGCTCAAAGCCGCTCAACTGAAGAAAACCGCCCCTAAGGCCACCCCAAAATTATTCAAAGCCGCTGGGCTCAAAAAAGCCACTGGGCTCAAAAAAGCCGCTGGGCTCAAAAAAGCCACTGGGCTCAAAGCCGCTCAACTGAAGAAAACCGCCCCTAAGGCCATGCCAAAATTAAAAAGTATGAACCACTTTTT
>Ga0206126_10001356_pt1 | contig 29775 bp, 22 predicted proteins | sample Helgoland_Spring_5_FD_148621 | JGI IMG/M metagenome (GOLD analysis project Ga0206126, IMG submission 148621) | Pelagic subsurface seawater microbial communities from Kabeltonne, Helgoland, North Sea - Helgoland_Spring_Bloom_20160412_1 | ecosystem: Environmental > Aquatic > Marine > Epipelagic ...
TAGTGAGTCCGAGCTCCACAGCTCCACAGCTCCACAGCTCCACAGGTCAACAGGTCAACAGGTCAACAGGTCAACAGTGGATATATTCCTAATACGTTAAACCATACTGCCTTAAGGTGGATTAGCACAACCGACCTACCTGGATCCCCAAAAAGTCTTGTACCTGACCAACTGATGGAAATATCAGACCGATTTTTACTGGATGCAAACACCCCGGCGAAACGATATGTCAGCCAAATCTTCAGATTCGGTGTCTGTGGCCACTAAAAGCATCTTTAAGGCAGCTGTTCACGAAAACAGATTTTAATGTCCGTTCAGTCAAACTGGCCCCATAAGAAATAAAACTCCAAACGATAACAGCATTATAATTGAAGTCACTAATGCCAAATTTAACGGCCTACATCGAGAATGATTCTCGCGCTAAAGAACAGAGGGTAAAACGACAGTTAGCGAAATATGGAGTCTGCTTACTGTAACTTTTTTTGTTGCTAGGCATTGACTGGAACCAACCTCAGTGCAACCAAGCTATCGCTACGATCTAAGGGACAAGCTTTAGAGGGCCACAAGATGTCGAGGGGCCCGGAGCCGGTCCAGTGCGATCTATTGGGTTTGAACACCTTGTTAGCACTATTGTCGCTTTTGCCTGTAATCATTTAATGCCTTTAACAACCATTCCTGACTTTTCGCAGGGGCACTATTACTACAGTGAATTTTATAATGGTTGCCTGATATTTTACTCTTGGTTGCAGAATACTTGATAAAATCTTCTGCTGAGTCAATATCGTTGGCATAATAGGCATACTTTTTGTTGATATGTTTTATAGCTTCTTTGCCACTATAAAAAGTGCCGTTACGTTCGTACTGACAGTTTGTAGATGCAACAGCACTTAGCAGATGGTTAATTTCGTCTTGAGTTGAAGCTACGCCATTTAGGGAAACTAGCAACAATACAATGAAGAATACTTTACGCGATTTCAATTGATAGCCTCTCGTATTGCTCACGCCTCAGGTATCGGACGACGCAGCCCTCCGACAGACTTGATTGGTTGCATTGATTTCTTGGCGCCAGCTGCCAGCAGGTGTTTATATCTGTGACTAAAGAAGCTTTTAACTCCCCTACTCGTCCACATAATTTACATCGATACCCTGCAAAAAAAAAGGAGCCCTAATAAACTCGGCTCCTTATTTTGTCGCGATACTTCCGTAAAAATCGACAAAAATCTACTGCAACAGTCCGCTGTTAATTTACACAGCGGTCATTCCCAACAGGGATTAATCGCGACAGACTTACCAACAATTAAAAATTATATCGCACACCAGCTTCAATAGAACGACCTGCCTCAGGTGCGATTTCTCGTAAGAAAGAACTCGAATTGCGGATCTCTTCATCGGAAATATTCTTCAACCGAATAAACCCAACAGCTTCTTGATTAGCACTCATTTCAAGACGATAGCTAACTCCTGCGTCCCAGCGAGTATAACCCTCTGTTTCTTCCTCATTAACACCGGGCTTATCCTGATCATCAGCATCAATGACTGACAGGTAACTGGTTAATGCGCCTTGAGTAAACTCGATACGGCTACCGATACGCTGAGGTGGCATACGCGGCAAATCACCGGCCGTATCCAGTTCGCCTTCAATTCTGTCGCCGAAGACAGTTAGCATGATGTCGCCGCCCAACATTGAGGCTAGGGTGAAAGTCGCTTCAAACTCGACCCCATAAAACTCAGCATTTTCTTGAGCATACTGCAATATATCCGTTTCACCCTGTTGCAGACCTGTATTATCCAAATAGATGTAATCTTTAAAATCATTAAAGAACAAGGTCAAATAACCATCGAAACTGTCAGTTTTGTAACTCAGTGACAGGTCTATATTATTGGCCTGCTCACTGTCGAGTTCACGACTACCCACTTCAATCGCTGAAGTTGCTACGTGTTCCACATAGCCCCCAAGACTATTACCCTCGTTAGAAAATAACTCTTCAATAACCGGTGCCCGTTCAGATTGAGATAGCGCTACACCAAGACTCCACTGGTCATCAATTGCCCATAACGTTGATGCCGAAAGGCTTACGTTGGTGAAGGTTTCATTCTTTATATCGGAGCCAGGCTTCAATTCATCCCGGTCGATCCTAGCGCCAAGTTCGTAAGACCAATCGCCGTGATGAAAATCCTCGACCACAAAAAGGCCGTAGTTGCTAACCTCTGTTTCAGGAATAAAACTTTCATCACCGACCGCAGCTATCTCGGACTCCTTAATCTGCAAACCAATCACGCCGTGCCAGTTAGCAATTGGCTTATGCACTAATTCAAAGCGGTTTTCCCAGGTTTCATTAGTCCATTCGGTACCCACTTCGGCGCCTTCAAGTTCCTGATGTTCATAATCGCTATAAGTAAAAAACCAACGGAGGTTTTCAATGGCGGGTATAACATCATGAATGTCGGCACGAATATCGTAACGAGTTTGCTCTATATCAAGCCGGACGAGCTCTTCCTCTTCATCATGATGATGCTCATGTGCACCGGGGGGAATTCCGTATTCACTGTCTAAGCGATTAACCGCAATACCAATAAAACCTTTATCAAAAACCTGGCTGATGCCAAAGGTGTAGGACTTGGTTTTACTGTCAGTGTTAGCAATATAACCTTCTGTGGTCTCTTCTGCCTCATGGGCAGCTCGGCCTGATATTTCAACGTCGTTACTGTCACGATCTAAGGCATCAAAATGAAACGCCGTATTGCCACTACCGCCGTTGATAGCAATGACCGCCGTGGTTTCATCATTGACTGAGCCATGACGCAGTTCAGCCGAACCGGTCAACTGATTTGGAATAACCACTGGCACCCGCTTATCAATAACATTAACCACACCGCCAATCGCGCCGCCACCGTAAAGCAACGTGGACGGGCCTCTGAGCACCTCAATCGCTTCCGCCAATACAGGCTCAACGCTAACGGAATGGTCGGCGCTGATATTCGAGGCATCGGCACTGCTGGTGCTATTTTGCAGCACCATCACGCGTGCCCCTTGCTGGCCACGAATGACGGGCTGCCCCACTGATGGACCAAAACTAGCACTGGCTAATCCCGGTTTAGAGGCTAGGGTTTCGCCAATGGTGGCGGCTAAATTATTACGCAGGTCATCACCCGTTAACACAGTAACAGGCAGGGCTGTTTCTGCATTAGTGCGGTGCATAGGCACTGTTACTAACACATGCTCAATGTCCTTTTTTTGCGCCGGGCTTTGCTGCTGTGCAATTGCGGGCAGATGGAATGATATGGCCAGCGCAAAGGCACTAGCTTTATACAATAAAGTCATGATGGTCTCTTCCGGTTAAACAATAAACAGACTGGCAGCGAGACGCCCCACTACCGTTTAGACAAATCTAATTTATTTCTTAGTTAACGGGGGGAGCGCGGATACTATGATGACACGGGAAAACCGCAGGAACGGTAATCGGTGTTATTTTGATTGGCCGAGTGGATTGAAAGCCTTCTAAGAAGAACCCGGAAGACGATAAAACGCCGGCAATTTGACTTTCAGTAAGGCATACAGCGCACTCGACTGAGTGAAAGTGACCGCTGTCGATGCTCGCGGCATCGTGCGCAGCATATGTCCACTGCCCTGCCAAGAAGACAAACAGTAGTAACAATTTTGGGAGCAGGGCGTTCACAAGATTTGATCACTAATTCCTGAGACTAGACTGGGCATAGTAATGACTTTTTAGATTTAGTCAATAAAAGTTATCCTATGCGGGCATGTAAAGAAAAGATGAAGTTCCTAATTTATTGCGAACTATTTGAATGAAGGTTTTATTAATTGTACGATTAGAAATCTCTAACAATTTTGTAAGCATTAGAACAAACACGAATGAATTTTTAGAATCGAGGTGAGCGCGATTATCTCTATTGTTTGTTACATATTAAGCCCAAGACTCGATAAATGTAATCCGATGAAGGAAACTGGGCTCTAGAGGATAGGACGAATATTGCCTCCTACTCTCACTCAATGTAGATAAAGAGCCAAGTTAACCGTTAAATATTTGCATTACAGACTGACTGTCATTCGCAATTTAATAAAGAACGTTTTAATAACAACAACCAGGACACTCAGGAACCTGCCATGATAATTCATCCCTTAGAATCACTCTCGGCTAGCGAGATAGCGACCGCCGTTAAACTCTTTCGAGAAAATCATGCTGACGAGCAGGCCTTTTTTTCGTCGATAGGCCTAAAAGAACCGAATAAACTTGATGTATTAAATGAGACCAACATACCCAGAGTCGTTGCCTTGACCGGCCTCGACCAGAAGTCCGATGGTGGTTTCGTCTGCTCGATCGATGTCACAGAGGAAAAGGTTCTGACGACCACCCGCCTCCCCCTTTCGGCTCAGGTAGCCTATAACTCCGCGGACTTCGGAATCGCCATCATGCTAACAAAGTCCAATAAGCAATGGCGGGAAGCAGTCGCTGCTCGAGGTGTTGACGTTACCACCGATGACGCGCTAGCACTTATTCAGGTCGACCCGTGGCCAGCAGGCGGTTATGCACACGATAGCGTCCCAAAAGGGCATCGCGCAGTACGGTGTATTGCTTTTGTACGGGAGCACGCGACAGACAACGGTTATGCAAGACCTATTCATGGGCTTATCGCCCATGTTGATATCACCGCCAAAACGGTTACCCACATTGAAGACAGCGGCATTATTCCAATGCCAACCGCCTCCGGCCGGTTTGACAGTGAAAGCCAGCATTCAATTCGATCAGATCTAAAGCCGCTGGAAATTACCCAGCCAGAGGGCACAAGCTTTAGCGTTGTCGGTAATAAAATTTTATGGCAGGGGTTTGATGTCCGCGCTTCGGTCCATCCGGTAAACGGGCTTGTTTTACATGAGCTTTCTCTCCAAGACAGACCCATTCTTTATCGAGCTGCGCTATCTGAGATGGTTGTACCCTATGGCGACAGTGACCCCATGCACAGCTGGAAACATGTGCTTGATGCAAGTGAGTACAATATGGGCACAATGATCAATAGCCTGAAGCTTGGCTGTGACTGCGTTGGTGAAATTCACTATCTGGACAGTCATCAGATTAGCTATGATGGCAAGCCTAAGACCATTGAGAATGCCATTTGTATTCATGAAGAAGACTATGGCATTCAGTGGAAGCATTATGATTCATCATCACAAACGACAGAAGTAAGGCGCTCAAGGCGGCTAGTGATTAGCTCGGTGTTTACTATCGGTAACTATGACTACGGCTTTTATTGGTATCTCTATCTCGATGGCACTATACAAATGGAAGTGAAGCTGACCGGTATTGTGGGCGTCACCGTTTTTACAGAAGACACATATAACCCACTGCAGTCACCGGTTATTGGCGAAAACCTCTCATCACCCGTACATCAACATTTATTCTGTTTTCGGCTGGATTGGAACTTAGATGGAGGAACTAATTCACTGCTTGAGAACCAAATCCAAGTCATGCCCATATCCTCGAAAAACCCCGACGGTACTCAGTTTCAGTCTGTGTCTCGGCCTTTAACAACAGAATCCGAGGCGATCCGAGATAACGCGCCCCACATGAGTAGAAACTGGAAAGTGGTTAACCCGGCATCAAAAAACAAATGGGGTGTGCCTGTTGCCTACAAACTGCTTCCTGCCGCCTCGCCAACACTGTTTGCTCAACCCGGCTCTCAAATTGCACACCGTGCTGCATTCGCCCGTCATAATTTATGGGCCACACCATTTACCGAAGGGGAGTTGAGTGCAGCCGGTCCTAATACGGTGATGCATGAAGGACAAGGCGGACTTGCCGAGATGACAGCCGGCAACCGCAATATCGATGATTGCGATCTTGTGATGTGGCATACAGTGGCATTAACCCACGTGCCACGGCCTGAGGACTGGCCAGTTATGCCGGTTGAATACACCGGGTTTCATTTGATACCCGTTGGCTTTTTCGACCAAAACCCGACCCTCGATTTACCCCGTAAATGTAAAGGATAATGGGTACGATAGCGATATGAGACTGCCTATCTCGAGGACCCACCGATAGTTTTGATTAATGGGCCAGTGATCATCTGCTCACTTATTAATTTTTGATAGGCCTTCGATAGCCAGAAATTTCTGTATAACATCTTGTGTGGGGATAGCAGCCATAATCTGGTTCCCTTTCACTCTAGCCCCCCAAGGGAGCTTTTCTGCCGAGCGATCATATTGCTCTTGTGCAAATGCCGCATAAACACTCACAACGTGCTCAAGGCTTAGATAAGGGCCTGTACGCAGTGGGTTAGAATATCCATACAGCCCGATCACCGGAGTACCCTGTGTGGTCGCTAAATGGGCAGGACCAGAATCTGGAGCCAACACGACTCGAGCATACCTTAATAGTGCAGTCAGTTCTTTCAGAGTGGTTTTTCCAACCAGGTTTATAGATGTGTGCGTCATATGACTCTGAATGTCTGCAACGAGCCGTAATTCTCTTTCACTGGCCGACCCACAAAAAATGACGCGATACCCTTGCTCAACAACAAAATCCGCAAATTCAGCGTACCGCTCAGTCACCCAATTCCTTTCATCCTTGCTAGCTGCAGGGCTGATCACAACGGTTGCAGCATTGTTGATAACGCTTTGAGCAAATTGCTCGTCAGAAGCAGACAAGGAAAGATCCCATTCAGGGTCTTGCCTTGGAACACCAAGGTATTCGGTAAATGACAGAAAGCTGTCCACGACATGCAGAGACTCGCAATCTGGAATTTTTCGGTTAGTGAAAAGCCACTGCCCTTCTTTGGCTCGCCTAAAATTAAAACCCACTTTATATTTCGCCCTGATTCCTAGCGTCAAGACACTTGATCTAAGGGAGAGCTGCATATGAACTAAAGCGTCGAACTTTCGACCGGAGAGTTTTTTCCAGACGTCATTAAGACCACGGAAGCCCGCTTCTTTGTCAAAAACAATGAATTCTATATCTGTCAATCCTTCGACAAGCTGCGCCTCGACCTTTCCGATTATCCAGGTCACGCTTGTTGTCGGCCAGTGCCGTTGAAGCCCCTGTACGACAGCTACAGCGTGACAGACATCGCCGATAGCAGACAAACGTAAAAAGCACACAGATTTGGGTGGTGTAGGAAAAAGCGACATACGCAGCTACATAAAATATTTAAGTGAGGATTATGCAGCTGTGCAATAAAAATGTAAAATGTGCCTATCAGCACGGCAAAAATGCGACAGAGCATTTGAATTATGGTCCAAATACAGTGGTTACGAGATCATTACACACCTATTCAACTGGCTCTTGCCGCGGTCAGCTGAGTTAATAGCAGAACCTGGATAAAGGAAAATCTTGGAAAATATCTGTTTAAAAAATCAGCGAATTTGGTTCAATAAGACGATTCTTAATGATGCCGACTCTTTGTTATTTTCCCCTGATGAATGGCAGCGTCGAGGGCTTGTAGTAGGCTCAGCAGAGGGCCGAGGAACAACATGGTTTGTTCAGCTACCCCTTATGCATGCTGCACTTCGCCACTATCGCCGCGGCGGGCTATTCAGAAAAATCACCAAAGATTATTATTGGTTTACCGGCTGGAAAAAAACTCGCTCGTATCAGGAATTTCAATTACTTGAGCGACTCAGATCTCATAATGTTAACGTCCCTAAACCTGTCGCGGCACAGGCAATTCGGTATGGTTTGCTATATCGAGCAGACTTGCTTTCCGAAAAAATCCCCAACGCGCGGGATCTTTTTTCAATCCTTCAGAATCGAAAACTATCCGAAACAAGATACCGTTCTATTGGCACGGAGATCCGGAAAATGCATGACGTGGGTATACATCATGCAGATTTGAATATACATAATATTTTGATTGATGACAGCGATCAGGTATGGATTATTGATTTTGACAAGTGCGTGGCAAAGGCTGGTGACTCCTGGAAAACTAATAATCTTTCACGGCTATTGCGATCGTTCCGGAAAGAACGAGAAAAACGACACATCCATTGGCATGAAGATAGCTGGGATGCATTACAGCGAGGTTATAAGGGCTGATTTTTCAACTACCATGATAACCATTTTTCTGGCACAGACTAAACCGTATCAGCAGCACCTGTCGCAGATGTTTGGCTAAAATATACGGTTATTGCGACTCATAATGTGTAGCTCCGGCACCTAGTTTGTTGTCGCCATATATTCCGCAACGCCTTCAGCTACAGTCTTAAACACCACCTCGCATCCCGCAGCCCGAAGTTTGGTTAAGTCTGCACGTGTATAAGCCTGATAGACGCCCTTTAAATGATCTGGGAAGGGAATGGTTTCGATCTTACCTTTTCCGTGGTGCTTGATCACTGCATTTGCCACCTCAGAAAACGGTTCTGCCCTTCCCGTCCCGCAATTAAAAATCCCAGATACTCCGTTTTGCCAAAAGGACAGAGCCACTTGGCAAACGTCGCCAACGTAAACGAAATCACGCTTAAATTTTTCGCTACCTTCGAACAGTTTTGGGTTTTCACCCGCAACAATTTGACGGTTCAAATGAAACGCGACAGAAGCCATACTGCCCTTATGGTCTTCTCCGGGGCCATAAACATTAAAGTACCTTAGACCAACGATCTGAGAAACAGATTCGGTTCTAACTGACGCGTCAGCCCACAAGCGACGAACATAATTGTCAAATTGTTGTTTGGAGTACCCATAAACGTTCAGTGCACCCTCGAACTCTTGCTCCTCCACGAAATTATTGTTGCTGCTACCGTAGACCGCCGCGGAAGACGCATAAATGAAAGGAATTTTTTTGTCTAGACAGTAATGGACAAGCACTTTGGAGTACTCATAATTATTAAGCATCATGTATTTCCCGTCCCACTCTGTGGTTGCCGAACATGCGCCCTGATGAAAAACGGCTTCAATATTGCCAAAGTCATAACCAGCCGTTATCCGCGCTAGAAAATCACCACGATCTATGTAGTCGGCGATGTCCAAGTTGACTAAGTTAGCGATTTTTTTGCCGTTCTTAAGATTGTCTACGACAAGGATATCGCTGTAACCTGCGTCATTGAGCGATTTAACAATGTTGCTGCCAATCATCCCGGCCCCACCAGTGACAATGATCATTTTTGGTCCACTATATCGATTGAATATGCACTATAGTCTAGCAAAAAAAGGTCAGATGAGGGGGAATAAGCCCTAAATACCGATACATATAGCCGGCCTGAAGATCTCTTTCTACCCAACCATAAAACTAAAGCCGGCGATGCCAATTTCTGCCCGCCCCATCAGACTTTTTTTTCAGCGTTCAGCGTTCAGCTTGATCTGTGTCAGTTCAGAGATAATACCGATGTCTCGACCTTAACACTCCTACTACCCACGATGTTGTCACCTCATCATTAGCCATACCCAAAACTATGGCCTAACTATGCCCCAGCGCCATGTCGATAGGCCCGATGCCTATTGACCCGCCCCGAGTGTGAATATCAGCAGAAAATCTCTTACGAGCACCCATGCGCCATGAGCCTGTTTCGGACAGCTGTCGCGGCAACACCTACATTTATCGTCAGCCCGCTCGGTATTTTAAATGGAATACCGTACAATACCGCTATGCCGGGCAGTATCACTGCAGCAGACTTCTATGAGTATTCGAAAATAAGGGACGGAACACCTTAATCATGCCTGATACCATCCACATTGCGGCTAGTTGTGACGACAATTACGCCCAGCATGTAGGCGTTGTCTTTCAATCACTCCTCGACAACACAGCGGACCCTAGTGGTATTGAGCTTTACCTCATTAGCAATGATATCTCAGACCTAAATCAAGCCATGCTTACACAACTCACCTCAAAACACGGCAGTCAATTACGAATAATACCGGCAGATACCTCTAAATATGCAGACCTGCCGACGTCACGTTATGGTGCTGCGGCCTATCAACGTATTTCTCTCGCACACTACCTACCTAGGGAAGTTGATAAAGTCATATACCTTGATTCTGATATCATTGTTTTGGACGACATTAGGCATCTTTGGGAATTTCCACTAGCAGGTAACCCTCTGGGTGCTGTTGAAAATTTGTCGCCCAAGGCCCATAAACATCTGGATTTTTCACGAAATGAATATTTTAACTCAGGCATCTTGGTCATCGACCTTGAACAATGGCGAGATCATGACGTCCATCGACAGGCTGTCGGCATCATCATCAACAATGCAGAAAAACTGCACTATTTCGATCAATGTAGCTTAAACATGGTCTTCAGGCACCGCTGGAAAAGGCTACCACTTAAATGGAATCAACAAGCGGATATTTATGGGGTATCAAAAAAATATGCAGATGGCTGCAGTTACTCAAAAACCGAACTAACAGAAGCGATACTTGAGCCCAGCATTGTTCATTTTATAGGCACACAGAAACCCTGGCTGTTAAATTGCTTCCACCCTTTTAAAAAAACCTACCAACAATACCTCAATAAAACGACCTGGAAAGGTACACAACCGAATGATAAAAGCCTGCTCAATACTATTAAGTACTCACTAAAAATTAGACAAAGATACAAACAATGGCAACGAATAAAAGCGATCGCGAGACACTCAATTGAACACTGATACCTTTCAGCTAAAAAAAGGGGTTGAATATATTGGCCTGTTTTCCGTCGTATTATTTGCGAGCACTATCTTTGCAGACCGCGGGCTCAATAGAATAGCCGAGACGCTATTGATTCTCTCTGTATTACTATCATTGAAGGCTCTACTAACCTATGAGAAAAGTAATAAAGGCCTTTGGATATACCTCTTAATACCTATAGCTTTCTTATTTATGACTCTGGTCAATCATATGGCGGTCATCAGTTACCCATTTTTAGACCTCAATCATGAACAGTTTTCAAAACGCTACCTCCGGTTATTTTATTTTGCGTTTATTGGATGGTGGATCATCAAACAGCCAAGACTCGTTTGGCCATTAATCGCCTGCCTTTCAGCTGCCTTTATCATTGAAGTAGTTGCCAGTGGCGACATACAAAAACTATTCCAGAGACTACTCTCAGGTAAATATCTTGTGCCACGGTTCCCCTTTGGCTTCAGTAACGCACAGCATTCGGCTGTTTTTGCAGGAAGCTTGTTGCTATTCTATCTGTCGATAAGCCCTAAAATCATAACAATGACGAATAAATATTACAAAATAACGGCACTGATTTTCACATTAGCTGTTTTATTATCGACCGTTTTTGTCGTGCTGGTAAACCAAACCCGAGCAGTGTGGCTTGGCCTCTTAATTACTAGTGTGATCGCAGTTATTCCCTGGATTCTCCTCCTATCTGAAAAGAGTAAGTACTTCTCAAGGAACAAAATAGCGACCTTTTTTTGCAGTTTACTGATCGGCATCATTTTCGCTATGTCATTCAACACTGCTATAAGTTCACGCATAGAGAGTACTGCCAAGGATATTGTTCATTTATCGACGCTTGAGATAAAGGACATCCCTACCAGCTCGATGGGTATTCGACTACATCAGTGGAATTTAGCCTTTGAGCTAATTAAAGAAAAACCACTGCTGGGGTACGGTGGCGCTACCAAAAAGCATTTAATAAAGATATCAACAATGCCCGAGGCCGCGATTACTAGATTTGGTCATTTTCATAACAGCTACCTAGAGTTAGCAGTCGCCTATGGCTTGGGAGCCCCTGTGGTTTTTATAGCGATACTGCTGTTTTTATTGATTCGCGCTCTCAAGGCCCGCAAAAATGGACACCTCAGCATTGAATTCACCTGTTTTAGCGTCAGTTGGGTTACATTCTTTTTTATCGTCAACCTATTTGAATCCTATGTCATGTATCGCACAGGGTATTTTTTGTTGATGCTGTTGGGTGGCATTATTTATGGAGTAACGTCCAAATCGTATATCAATCGAAAATCTGAAACTCCTCGAGAAGCGCTAAATGCCAAAGTATAAGGTCGAAAAAAATATCATCCCAGTGATCGCTAGCAGCGATGATAATTATTCCTACCCTCTAGGTATAATGTTTATTTCCTTATTAGAGAACACACAAAACCCAGAGAGATTTCATTTATTTATCATTGATGGCGGAATTAGTGAGGAGAAGAAAAAGAATCTACAAAAAGAGATTGAAAAAAGAAACAGCCAATTAACGCTTTTAACAATCGATGACGATATCTACGCCACATTTCCTACAAGAGCACATATTTCAGCGCCCGCTTATTATAGAATCTCAATTCCAGAGCTATTTGAGACCTCAGTCACACGTGCTATTTATCTCGACTGCGACGTCATTATAAAAGATGACTTGCAAACACTGTGGGATATCGACCTTGATGGCCATGCAATTGCAGCGGTTGAAAACATCTCTAGCCACACCTACAAACTTTCTGGCTTAAAGCAGTCTGATTATTTTAACTCCGGTGTGATGATTATTGATCTAGAGAAATGGCGAAAAGACGACATACCTAACAAGGTGCGTGACTTTAAAATTAACCATCCTGAGTTGATATGCACCAACGATCAATGTGCACTCAATGGCGTTTTCAAAGGACAATGGAAACATTTACCATTGAAGTGGAATTTCCAATCCGGCTTTTATCGCAGCTCTGACCAGACAAAAAAGATGGCCAAAAACGCCGATTTTGAAAACCCAATTTGGTCGCCTTCTATCATCCACTATATTGGCTGGTCTAAACCCTGGCTCACGCCTTGTTATCATCCATTAGCATCCGAATACGACCGCTATCGCAACATGAGTTCTTTTGCTGATGAAGCAACCTCCAGTTTCGACGCGAGCAAAAAGAAAAATACTTTCTCGCTCTTTAAAAAAACAGTCAGAAAGTACCTCTGGACGAGAAAATACATGAATAAGGGCTACGACTTATATCGCAAATAAGAAAGTCTCCCCGCAAGGGAACGTCTTATTAAGTCGGGCTTTTTTATTTCTGCCACCCCTCTAACCGCTTAGTGACTGGCGCAAAGGATCGGCGTTTTATGAAGTCATATCATTTGACATTCGCCAAATGCGTTAACTGACGATATAAGCCCACGTGCTGATCAATAGTAAGGCTGATATGGAAATTATCGACAATGCGTTTTTTTGCATTTTTCTTTAATGAAGACAACAGGTCGCGATCGCCATATAGCTTCTCAATTGCATCAGCAATATCCTGTGCGGAACCCGGGCGCACAATTAGCCCCGACCTACCGTGCTCAATTAATTCAGGGCTACCCCCTGAATCTGTCACAATTGGAGCTACATTTTGAATCATTCCCTCAATAATACCTTTAGGTAGGCCTTCTCGTTTAATGGCAGGCAAAATACAAATATCGCAGCTTTTAATAATCGCGGTTGCTTTTTCTTGCACGCCTAATAAATGGATTTTTTCTGAATAATGGCTTTGCCGAATGGCATCCATCAGCTTTAAATCTTTTATCTCGCCTATAAGTAAAATATGAATTGGCAAATTTTTAGCCAACAAATTAGCAGCATTAATGAGGAACTTTAAACCTTTCCGCGGGCGGTCATTAACGATACAACCGATTGTCAATACATCCTTCGGGACGTTGAATTCTTGTAAACTAATAGGAGCGTCGCTATACCAGCTTGCATCGTGCCCTTTATAAATTGTTTGCGCTTTTTTTACAGGGATAGAAAAACCCAAAAAGCGCATATTCCAAAAATAACGTCTAATCGCGTCAGCGACACAAACAATCACATCAACTCTAGGGTGTAAGTAGGTTGTCCAGGACATTGGATCGTAATAACTAACATTTGCCTCTATGCCGCGATAAGCAATAAATTTACAGCGATAGCCCTTCGTTGCTATTAAACTATTTGATACAGCGTTGTTGTTAAAAGCGTGGACAATATCGAATTTCTGACGACACAAGTGCTCTCGTATGACTACTATGCCCTTTTTATCATAACGGCTAGTCAGACGCAGTTCATGCACTGGCACTCCAGCATCGACCAATAATTGCCTGTAAGGAGCTGTAGCTGGGCATAATACCTGAATATCAATGCCAGACTTATGCAAACCTATAAATAAATGTGTTTCAGGCCGATCGCTATTTGATGTCACAACTAAACAGGAAATTGTCATAATACTGGTCTTTAATGAACACGAAATACATTATGTCTATTTAAAATAAAAAAGCCCACACAATCAATAATCGCCACTTACTCAAACTGATCTTTACAACTAAAGATCAACTCTATACTCATTAGCCGCAAAAGCAGCCAAAGCAGTTGTTGTAACGAGGGATGTTTTTCAAAAAGTCTGTCTCAAGCCCGATAGATGAAAGAAAAAGGGGGACATAAAATCTCCGTCAATGTTGGCTCTACTGACAGACCTTTTCTATACAGGACTTGTTACATCAACGGCCCTTTATACACGTAGAAGCACTTTTTTCAGACCCTGCTTTTTGGCACAACGCCCATAGGGCAAAATATTTATTAAAGGTATAATGACTCGACTGAATAGCCAATAAAAGCCCATTTTTGCCGTCTAAAAAACCTTTTTGCAAAAAAAACTTTCTGAAAAACGCAAATTTTGTTCGCAAAATAATACCGAGCACCGAAACTTTACCGCCCTGACTGTATTTTTCTTTAGCCCAGACATCGGCATACCGTAACGACTTAGACATATAGGTAAAAAATGAATTGCTTGTATAGTGCAGTAGGTCACCCACTAAAGGGGTCACGAACTGATTAGAACACTCAACCTGCTCGTGCACCGGGGCATCATTGTATTGATAATTTGTTCGCGAATACAAGCGAATCACTCTATCAGGGTGCCAACCACTATGCCTAACAAAACGACCAAAAAAGTCACTAGTACGGTTGACACTGAACAATTGTTTTTGACTTGCATTAGGCAGGCAGCTTTGAATATTTTCCTTGAGAGTTGGACTCACCACTTCATCACTATCGACCCATAGGACCCACTGTCCTTCGGCATTCTTTTGTGCTTTTTGCCGTTGCAGACCAAAACCTAGCCACTCTGAATCAACAATTAACCGCGCCCCTAGCGAGTTAACGATCTCTTGCGTCTCGTCAGATGAGCCCGAATCATAGACTAACACTTCATCGGCCCAGGCTACACTTTCGATACAATGTCTAATGGTATCGGCATTATCGAGTGTAAGAATAATCGCCGTAAGACGTTTTTTTTCGAGACCGTTCTCCAGCATGATTCCTCGCAAAAATAGCGTTCAAGATGTAAATAAGAGACTAAAAAAACGCCCTAGACAAGTGACAATGGTCGACGGCAGCCATGACTTTATCGGTACGGTACCTTATTTGACCGTTCAACCGCAGTGGGCGCTAGTATATTATCGAACTGCGGGCAAAATAGAAGCTCTTTTGCCGCTATCTTTCAAGAGCGTCGCGACATGAGGTTACGCACTTTTTCGGCCGATTTATAGTTAAAGGCCTATTTCAGAGTATACTTGACTGTACTGGGTTGAAGTATGAGCAATATCAAAAGTCGGTAGTTTCTTTTCGGCGCCTGCGCGCAGTCGTGCCCTAAGCATTTCGCTCTCGTAAATATGAACGATTTTTTCTGCTAAATCCTTAGCGTTTCCTTTCTCACACAAAAGCCCACTGACGCCATGCTCGATAATATCAGGGATGCCTCCTACGTTAGAGCCAATGACCGGCAAATGAAATCCTAGCGCTTCCAAAATGACAGAACCCAAGCCTTCGCTGTAAGACGGGTGTATCAGCAAATTCGCGGAAGAAAACCAATCGCCCATATTGTGCACCTTGCCGACAAAAGAAACATTTGACAGCACCGCGGCCTGTGTTTCCAGTGCCTCTCGCTCTGGGCCGTCACCCAACAGGCAAAAGTGGATATCGGGATGGCTAGATTGAAGGTATCGGGCGGCCTCGACTGACAGATTGAAGCCTTTATGCTTAAGCATATTTGCAGCGTGGATCACAATAAACTTACCGTGATATTCATTCTTAATAGCGTCTATTTGGTGACAGTTTACATCGTAGCTAACTGGTGAGCTTGGTATTTTGTAAAGGCGGTTGTTGGGGAATTGCGAGCGTATGTTGCAGACGATTTCTGAACTTAATCCAACCAGTGCAGCAGAATTTCGGTAAGCAAGATTTGATAACCATCGGTTCTTAAAGAGATTGTCGATTCTCCTCGTGATGATATAGGGCAAACCTGTTAGTGCATTCTGAAGAAGCGCCCAGTATATACCGCGGCCTTCATGGACATGAATGACATCGCAGCCATTAGTTATTTTTCGGCTGTGGGAATAGAGATAATGTTTGGCCAAATGCAGTTCTATTGGGAGAGTCTGAAGCTCCACAACCAGTGGGCTCTTCGGGTTCACCACCGCGACCAGTTCAGCTCCTTCAGTTAGTTGCTGTTTAATCAGTTGCAGGGTTTGTCTTTCACCACCGCTAAAACCTGAGGCCAAGTTCACATGACAAATTTTCATCGCTACAAGACCTTATCGAAATATTCATTTCCGAAGCCTGTGAGGCTTCGCTGACAATCTGAGATACTGGCGTATTTTTAGTAATTATCAACGGCATAGCTCAAGGCAACTGCCATTGTATCAATATTGCCAGAGAACCTTCGTTCAAAAACGTACTGTCGAGTGAATGCAGCGGTGCCATGGATAAACCGAGATACGTAGATCATCTTTTTGATACTTGATTTTGGTTGATAGCACCATCCATAATCCCCTCACTTGCGAACCATCAAATTAAACTATCCAGTGAAATATGAATCAAGTCAACGTTAAGATGATCGAGGTTTTTTATTGGCGGCCTAGTGTTTGACGCATGCGAATCGCATTGTTTCCTATCCATGTAGTGCACGACAGTAGTCAAGATACCAACGGTAACGATTGATCAAACGCCCGCCGCTAGCGCCCAACATGAACCGGCTCAGAATCATGGTCAGAGTGTATATGATTTCCAAGACTTGTATCAGAATAGGTAACTATTGTATGGTTCAATTCAGACGATAGAATGAATTAAGACCCCTAGTTTTGCTTAACACAATAACTGACATGGAGATCTGTCATGCTTGCCACGTACACCGATTACCTTAACCAATGGAACAATCAATGCCCAGACGATATGTGGCTTCGCGAATATGCTGGGGAGGCCACGCATGACTGGACATGGGCCGAGGCCCACAGGGAAATTAATGCCCTTGCGGCATGGCAAGAGTCTTTCTTTGGCAATACTGGCAATTGCGTTGGCTTACTCTCTAAGAACTGCGCGCATTGGTATTTTGCTGATTTCGGTACAATAGCTGCCGGCAACTTTGTGGTACCTATGTTTACCACCCTAGCCGGCGAGACTGCTGATTACGTTATGTCCTTCACAGACATGAAACTGCTTTTTGTCGGTGAAACTGAGAACTGGGACCAAGTTAAGCTGGTGTTACCGCAGGACATCATACTGGTATGCCTGCCAGGGGTAGAACTAGAGGAAGACCATCTGCGCTGGGAAGACATTGTAGCGCCCTTCAGAAACCGTATGCCCGACTATCAATGCCAGCCAGAGGACCTTGTATCACTTGTATTTACCTCCGGCACAACGGGCGTACCCAAGGGTGTGATACAGACCCATACGTCTAACATCATTCCGATTACGCGATTCAGCAAGGCTTTCATGGTAGACATAGGCGCTCGCTATTTTTCCTATCTGCCACTGTCTCACATTGCCGAACGGCAAATCATCGAGGGTAGCTCGCTGGTGAACTGTGGCGAGGTCCACTTCAACGAAAACCTAACCACCTTGCTGCGTGACCTACCGCTGTGCCGTCCGCATGTGATGTTTGGTCCACCGCGCGTGTGGGAGCAATTACAGCAAGGCATTATTGGCCAATTCGGCTCTCAGGATGCAGTGGATGCAGCACTGGCTGCCGATAGCGAAGGCGTCGGAAAAATGATGAGGGAAAAACTGGGCTTGGATGAGGCCGGTTACCTGCTTACCGCCGCGGCGCCAACACCGCCGTCGCTAATCCACTGGTATGATCGCTTCGGTATCAAACTCATGGAGGGCTTCGGGCAGACAGAGTGTATGGGGCCCATCGTGTCCAGTGTCGATCAACGTCGAGTGGGCTCTGTCGGGAAGGCAATGCCCGGCGTGGAGGTGCGTATCAGTGATGACGATGAGCTGCAGGTCAGAGCCGATGGTTGCTCACCAGGTTATTACAAAATGCCAGAAAAAACTGCCGAAACTTTTGTTGACGGTTGGGTTTACACCGGCGACAAGGTGAAAATAGACGATGATGGCTTTTACTACATTACCGGAAGGGTAAAAGATTATTTCAAGACCATTCAGGGCAAGTTTGTGGCGCCAACGCCGATCGAAAATATCTTTGCGGAGAACCCACACACGGAACAAATATGCCTGCTGGGTAGAGGCTATTCCAAAACGGTGATGACCTGTGTACTCAGCGCAATGGCGCAGCAACTCTCCAAAGAAATTATAGAGGCCACGCTGCTGGAGCGCATTGAAGCCGTTAATACGGAAGTCGAGAAACACGCTCGAATTGGTGCCGTAGTCGTGTCTGCTGCACCTTGGTCCATTGAAAATGGCGTGCTTACACCCACGCTGAAAATACGCCGCGAGCGGGTCGAAGACATGTTCGGAGAAAAAGCCGCACAACTGGCACGCCGTTCCGCAGAGACCGGAAAGATACTCATCGATTGGTCGTAAAGTCGCCTACTGACAACAGCGCTGAGTCGGTTTATCCGTGTCGGGCTATCTGCGCGCAGTTGCGATGCGCCTTGAGTCCGACGTGCCCATGGTATGGGCACAAATCTTATACCGCTATAAAAACGTCGATTTATTGGATAAACGGCTTAATCGGCGACGAGCCAAAACCGATAAAATGTCAGCCCTGCTGGAGCAGACATTTTTTACTGGGTTAAAGGCAGCGATCTGTACAAACTTCGTTTTACTGCATTGGCACTAAGTAGTCGACCTGACGACAGATTAAACCCTCGCGCAAAGTCAAAAAGATCGCCATTTTCGCCTTAAATTGCCTCGGCGGTTTATCCGATCCAGCCTTTACCGCCATAGTACCGACAAAATCCACTTCCAGTGCGACTCTATCTCCGTCCTCCATGATGTTATTGATCACAATATCGATTTGGGGGAAATGTTTAGCGCTTTCAGCCGCCGCTGCTTTCATCGCAGCGGCATCGCCGTTGCGCCCCGGGCTACCAGCGAAGGGTAACTCAATCCAGTCGCAATCAGGGTGGTAACAGGCGTCGACCCAGCCCTCGTCATTCGCCACGTGTAAGGCAATCATTTTTCTGGCTAGTTGTTTATTCGCTGATTCGCTCATTTTTATCCTCTTTATTACGCTTAGCAAGTAGGGGGAAACTCTCCTCCTACACCGCACATCAGCCTATAACAGTTGAACGATTTTTCCTATATTCAATCACCGATGCGTCGGGAAAAAAGTTCTTCGCAAGCCAACCAACACTTATTAAGGCTGCAACATGACGTTTTCTCTGTCCCAAACAATCTATGAAGGGCTAACAATGCCCAAATTTGATGAAGCCTATTCAGAACGCCAGGCAGAAGACTATTCAACCGATTTTTGATACGCCGGTCGGCAGTACCAGAATAAGGCCGCTGCCAGTGGATAAAACAATCCATTGGACGTCGCTATCGAATAGTGAAGTAGCGTATCGTCTTTAAAGAAAAAATCCGTAAATGAAATGGCTACTGCACATACGAGTGAAAATGAGCTTCGCATTTTCATGGTTTAAGGCATCTAGCAACTCTTGAAACAATTATTGCCGCTGCCAGCGGCCGAACCTGGCAAGCCTACTGATACCGCGCCGAGGTTATAAATTGCCCAAAGGTCTCACACCAAATAATTACAGCGTTGTATTGAGAGACGTCTACACCAGCTGGCATCGTTACCAAGAAGTTATCAAAGGTCTTTACATCACCAACTTGAACCATCGAAGGTTTTAGACGAATGAAGGCTGATTCGGTCTCGACATACTCTGGCGAAAGATAAAGTTTGTAATCAGGGCCAGGGGCGAGACTGCCAACAAAGGCAATGCTAGAAGCACCGATCGCGACGTCCCCCTCACCCCAATGCAGGGTATCACTGTCAGTCCTGTCGCGAGAAAATACGCCACGATATTCGCTGCTTGCCAATGCCTCGGAAACAATTGCAGGCCCCGGTGGTGGCGGAGCTATGAGTATGGGTAATGTATAAATACCCGCAGCGAACCCTACCCCGAGGGCCAACAGATGGGACACACCTAGTGCGATGAATCGTCGTGCTGTCATGTTGGTTCCTTTTAAACTATTCGGTGTTGATGACTTAATGAAAAATTTTGAAATGAATAGAGCACCTCTAACTCTTAGATATCAACTATAGCTTACTTGTTAGTATCGGGGACTTGAGGAAAAATTAGCCATTAGACAACTTAAGTCATGCAAAAAATTGCATCGGCGCATTATTGCGATCAGACGGCACCTTGCCGAGGCAACTATCTCAGAGCACTAACCGGAAGAATAAATGCCCCTCTCTTCGACAATCTAACATAAAATCATAATTAGCGGCTCTGGATGCTAGCTACTGGGCACCGTGCACTGGGACCAAAGTATGCGCCTATTTAGTAGCAATGCTGGCGTCACTTTTATTACTACGCTACTCTATCAGGCTACCATCCATATTAGTTAATCAAATCAAACCTTGAATGAAAAACATCAAATTTATCCTCATCGCCTGCTGTGCTACTCCTTTCGGTTTATTACCGTTATCTTGGTCGCAAGAAATTGGACGCTACCTTGGTAGATTGATGATTACAGTCAACAAAAAAAGACGCCATATAGCCTTGTGTAACTTAAAAGCTTGCTTTCCTGAGCAGACGGAGGCTCAACATCAGTTATTACTCAGCAAAGTAGTTGCCGAAGCAGGAAAATGGTTTATGGAATCCGCTTATGTTTGGTTTCGAAGACCAGACTATTTAGTGCAACGTACCTTCGTTAAAAACCCCCAAGTATTAAAAGCAGCCTTTGAGAAAGGCCGGGGGGTTGTTATTGTATTGCCGCACTTAGGAAATTGGGAAATCTTGAATTTCTACGTCCCGCAAAATTACCCTTTCGGCGCTATGTATAAACCTATTAAGTCGAACTTAATGGAAGGCATTATTTTTAAAGGGCGCTCTAGAGTGGGAACGAGCATGTTTAGCGCTAACACTCAAGGCGTAAGAAAAGCCTTTAAGCATTTACGTAACGGAAACGTCTTAGCGATTTTGTCAGATCACTTACCTTCAGCTAAAGCCGGTGTCTATGCGCCTTTTTTTGGGATAAATGCTTACACTGGAAAATTGACGCATGCATTGATTAAACATAATCAATCAGAAGTACTAATGGCAACAGTTCTACGCAAATCGAAAGGGCAAGGATTTGAGATCGAATTTCATGCAGTGGACCAGATGGATACTCAAGACTCTATTGAAGCAGCCAGTAATGTAAACAACGCTATCGAAAAGGTCATTCGACGTACACCTGAGCAATACCAATGGTTTTATAAACGTTTTTCTGGGCAACCCGACGGCATTAAAACTATTTATCAGCAAGGTAACTAATACCGATGTGATTTAGGGAGCATATAACTAGGTCTGCCACATAAACAGTGTTGCAATGCTATTACTCCTTTATTCTGCGCCTCACGTGAAAGCATTCCCGAACATTAATGCTAAAACTGCCGGCGTCATTTGCAGCATCTTCAGGACTGGGCGTACCGGGCTTTTTTGCTGAAACGACTCTTTTCACTGTATAGTGTTGGAGGGCTTGAGTATCGGTGGGGCTGAATTTAATGATTTACAGCGGCCACGAATAGACCCTTATCTAAAGGGTTTTTATTTAAAGCTGGATAAGTTGCCTGCGTTGTTACGCTTGGATGCCGTTGAGCAAATCAGTAAAATTAAGACGGGTATTTGGCACATTATACGTCCGGTGCTGGCGAGGGTGAGTCTTGAGGCCCCTGCACCGGTGTGTTGACGTTATTCACACTCGTTTCTGGGTTCCTACGCCATTTTCGGTTGCTCCATAAATACGTGAAGGGCTGACCTTTTATAGCCTCCTCTCCGGTTTTAATGTAGCGAGAGAGAATCTCATAGCGGTCTTTATCAAACGGGGGCTGGTCATAGGGTGGAACAGAGAGCTCCTCAAAGCTTACTTCGTAATAGCCCCTGCCTAACCGATGCATCTTCATATAAATCACAGGATAATTTAGCATTTCGGCAATTTTCTGTGGCCCTATGTGAAAAGCTGCAGCGCGGTTCATAAAATACTGCCAATACTTTTTTTTGTTCACACTCGGCGATTGGTCTGCGGCCATAACAAAACCTCGAAACTCCCTTCTTTTTTTCAGAATTTCCTTTGCGGCTGTATTATGTGCAATCACTTTGGCCCCATGCGATTCTCGGGAATGGCGCATTAATTCGTCTAGCGGCCGATTAGAGAGCGGCTTGTAGATAACGTCAATGGGGAAGGATAATTTGACGCTTAGCGCAAGGAGAAGCCATTCCCAGTTGCTTTGATGGATGGTCAGTAACAACATTGACTGCTGCTGCTCTATATAGCGATCGAAAATCTCTGGATTACGAAAGGTCACTCGTCGATCGAGCTCTTTGTCTCTCATTGAAAGTGATTTAAGCACTTCAATAAAATTATCACATAAAAATCGATAGAACGATTTGACCAACTGATTAATCTCATTTTCGCTCTTATCCGAAAACGCCTGACTAATATTATCTTTAACAACAGCGCGACGATAACGAGCCACGTAAAAAATGACGGTGTAAAGGCAATTAGAAAGAATGTAGAGCAAGCCAAGCGGTAACGCAGCTATGCATCGATAGAAAATTTTCATTGATCCTATTGTAGTGAGTTATTTAAGAATTTATAAGTGTCATGACGAATTATTGATCCCTTCTTATCAAGGCACCCAGTGATTTGGAAGGTATCAATAAGTTTTTATCACATTTTCCTATTATTCCGAATCAAAAAATTGTTGATCCGTGGCCTTGCCCCAAAACCTTTTTACCAAAACCTCACATAAGTAAAATCCCTCGCACTCTGTTAAAAATCTACCTGTACGTTTAATCTTCGAAGGCAAAACGCTCGGTTGTCACCGTGGCCTGTGCAGCGGCAGAATAGCGGGCCCCAGATACGGCGTCTGCCGCAAATTCTGTGTTTAGCTGCACCAGCATATCGGCGGGAATATCAACAGCCGCCGCATTAAAGTTATCTTCCAAATGCTGACTGTTCGTTGTACCGGGAATTGGCACGGCATTTTTATCCTGGGCGAGTGTCCATGCCAAAGCGAGCTGCGCCACAGTACAGCTTAAGTGTTTTGCATGCCGCCTTACCTTGTCTAACAAAGGTAGATTGGCTGAAAAGTGTGGATCTGTAAAACGCGGAAAACTTCGTCGGAGATCTCCTTTGTGATAGCCATTTGGATCAAGTGGCTTATCCGCCAAATAGCCCCGGCCGACCGGAGAAAATGGCACAAAGGTTACCCCTAATTCCCGACAGGTTTCAATAACAGCAATTTCTGGATTACGAGTCATCAGTGAATACTCCGACTGCATCGCGGCGATTGGATGCACTGCGTGAGCTCTGCGAAGCATATCAGCCGACATTTCAGACAATCCGATCATGCGAATCTTTCCCTGCCGAACGAGATCGGCGAGCGCGCCAATTGAATCCTCAAGAGGGACATTTGGGTCAGGCCTATGCATGTAGTACAAGTCTATAACATCGGTTTGCAGCCTTTTGAGGCTGGCCTCACAGGCATCTCTTATAGCGTCTGGATGGCCATCAATTCTGCGTTTTCCGTCTTTAAAATCTAACACGCACTTACTGGCAAGAACAAACTCATGACGACGACCGTTCAATGCTTCACCAATCAGTTTTTCGTTATTGCCCATCCCATAGATCGTTGCGGTATCCAGAAAATCATAACCAATATCAACCGCTCGACGTAAAAAAGCAACGGCATCGGCGTGATCTTGTGCGGGACCATAGGCATGACTAAGACTCATGCAGCCAAGACCTACTGGGTGCACGTCAAATGCGCCTATTGTTCTTTTTTGGACAGTCATACATCTTCCCTTATCGAGCCGGATCGCTGGCTTATTCTGGTTATTTCGTCGACGCGCTGCTAAGGCCGCACGCCGGTTATCATGAATAATGAGCGTTATCTTTAAAATATCTAATTATTTCAGATTCATGATGTGAAGTTCTAACCGCTCTGTTGAATCATAATAGATGTCTGGACTTTCAGTATCAACAGTCATTGCACCTTGCCTTACTTAGCGTACGAAAATTAATACGACAGAGAAATACGAAGTCATCGCTGCCTAAGCACTATTGCTGAGCGTGAGTCATCTCAAGTATGGATATCTGTTCGCGGCTAATCATTCTCTTGCCCAATGGTCGTTAACATGGTGAAATTCGCTTACAGACTGCACCGGCACTAGTAAATACAGCAGAAAAACAATGCTACACCCGTGGCAAAAATAATGAATATGCCGCCACGCACTCCACTCATCAGTACTTTTAGAGGCGAAAATCATGATGCCAGTAGATCGACCTCTACCGATATTATATTCCCTGCAACATTGCCCCTATGCAATGCGGGCCCGGTTAGGGATCTTGTTGGCACGGCAATCAGTCTTGATTCGCGCAGTTGTGACCAAAAATAAACCGATAGAGATGTTGGCGATATCGCCGAAGGGTACCGTGCCGGTACTCATTATTACCCCTGATGAATGTGGCGAAGAGCCTAATCCGGCGACCACTATTATCGATGAGAGTGTTGATATTATGCTGTGGGCACTGACTTTAAATGACCCGCAGAATTTATTACAAAGAGAAGATCCCGGCAGGTTGAATACCCTGCTCGAACTAATCGAGAGAAACGATAGAGAATTTAAACCCAGCTTGGAAGTCTATAAGCTGGCGAAGCGCTTTCATAAGAACTCTGAAGTGACCGACCGCCAGCAGTGCGAAGTTTTTGTCGCCGAATTAGAAAAAAACTTATCAATCGGTTACTTTTTAATGGGTGATAAACCAAGTCTGGTTGACTATGCCTTGCTACCATTTATCCGGCAATTTGCCCGGGTCGATAGGCGATGGTATCTGCAAGCACCCTACCCCCGATTACGAGACTGGTTAAATCGACACTTACAAACGCCACTCTTTACTAAAGCTATGGCTAAATATCCGCTATGGCTAGATAGTCATAAAAGCTTTCTACTCGGGGATAAATAGAGCATACCCTGCTTGTTACAAGCCTTGTTTATACTGGGCGCTGGTTGATATTTTAACCATTTCATGTAGTTGAACGCCTGATTGCTCTACTCCATTCAACAGTTTCTGAAAGTGATGTATCAACTGAACTTTATCCAGCTTTTCTTTCGAACCGCTGCCAATATCCGTGAGATCGATAAAAAAATTATCGAATAAATGCGAGAGATCATTCACCGCTTCAATATTCAAAAACTGTTCATGGTTATAGATACTGGGGTAACCACCCTTTTGCTTATCGACAGCAAATGAAATACCTTTTACATTGGTAATTGATGTGGCCTTTTCACATTTCAGCATACAGCCATCTTCGATACTCGGCTTTTTACAACCGACCGTTTGTTGAAAGAAACACTGGCGGCTCGTCATCATTAAAATGGGATGGTAAATGCTGTAAAACAGGGTGAAGTTTTCTGGACGCTTAATTGAGCGGATTTGTTGTCTATTAATTTCGTTAGAAATAAAAGCGCCTTTACAATCAAGATCTTCTTTTAGCGTTAATAGCGCATAGGAATTGGTAGTATTTAGGAAGGGCCCCGCCACCCAGTCTATACCCATTTCAAATGCTCTATAGGCAATGCCCGTATTATTACTGACAATAGACTTTGGTTGAACTTCTTCGAGTACCTTAACCGCCTCCACATATTCCTTGCCAATAAGCACCGCGGGGAACCAAGGAATCAGCCTCGGATTGTTAAGGAAGATATCAATGTATTTCCGGCTACCCACTTTAAAGCTTTCCGGTAATTTAAAATACACGTCGGCGTCCGTCTCATCACACAGATAAAGGTCTTTTAGATCGGCAATTAGGATAGACATGCTTGGTTTCGCGTCGGTCTTTGCATGCTGCATTAAAGGTGCAATTTCAACCGTCGGCACAATATCGACTGATCCATTAAGCAGAAAAGCCAGTCTATTTTTAAGCAAAGTTAGTTCTTTAAAAGGAATATTCAACCCTGACTCAAGACCCTCAAAGCTTATGCTTTGAATTAAATAGCCAGAGTTATTAAATGATTTAAACCGCTTTTCAATGGCTGCACCGTCAATAGCCGATTTGTCGGCTGCAATCAGTTTCATACTCGATTCAACAGTGAAGACCTGTTCATCACTAATGCCATCCTTCGATACGCCGTCAGCGACAACTGCTGTAACGATTAAGGACTCACCCAACTTCCCCGCAAACTTTAAATACAGTTTTTGCTTTGCTATGTCTAGGTATTTTATTTTTTCTGCAACCTGCTCGCCTATCTGATTTTTTTCATTAGACAGCACCTCTTGTGCCTCTTGGATCTGTACAACCGAGATCGCATTACTGTTTTCATTGGCATGGGTAAAACTATGATCCCGCGGGTTATCGATAAACATCGACTTGGTCATATCACCCTTCAAAAATAGGTTCGTGAAATCTCGATTGAACACCTTATAGAGGTTTGAGTTATCGTCCAGTAATTTTCCGGTTTCGATGAACCGGTCAATCTGTTTTCGCCAGCTATCAACAACAGTGTGAACATACTCCGCACCTTTGATTCGCCCCTCAATCTTTAAAGAATCCACTCCGGCCTCTACCAGTTCAGGGAAGTCAAAATAGGCCGAATTGTCTTTCAGATTCAGCGGGAATTTATTGCCCATAGCTGTGGGTTCATACTCGTCTCGGCAAGCCTGACTGCAGCGCCCACGATTGCCGGAGTTACCTACGCTGACAGAACTTGAATAACATTGACCGGAAAATGCAATACACAAAGCGCCATGAACAAACACTTCCGTTAATACATCGACATCATGAGCAACGGTTGTTAGTGCTTTTATTTCAGTCAGGTTGAGTTCACGGGACAGATTTAGACGAGAGGCGCCTATTTTCGCCAGAAACTTCACTTGACCTTCGTTGTGTGTAGTTAGTTGAGTAGAGGCGTGGATATCCAAGCTTGGGAAATGTTTTTTTACCAGATTGAACAAACCAAGGTCCTGCACGATAATGCCGTCAATGCCACTATTTACCAACTTATTGAGTAGCTTTATCATGCCTATTAATTCGTGTTCTAAAATCACGACATTCAGCGTTAAAAAGATTTCACAGTCGTACTTATGGGCAAGCTTAACGATACCGGTCAGGTCATCGAAGGAAAGATTGGCGGCGCGGTTACGAGCATTAAAGGTATCGAGCCCACAATAAACGGCATTGGCCCCAGCAACAATAGCCGCTTTAATCGCATCAACGTCACCGCCTGGAGCTAGTAACTCTATCTTTTTGATCATGCAAACCCAATTTAGTCTGTAGCAGAAATTTTGAAAAGTGATGTTATCTGTATCTACTCACTTTTACTATCAGAAGCGTACGCTAAACAAATGTCCCCGAGGCTCTGCGCCAACAACAGGAGCTAGGGGCAAAGCTTGGCCGCAACCTGTCCAAGGGCGTCTTAAAAACATCAACAGAGCGTCTGGCCCATAGAATTGACAGCCATTCGAAGTATCAATATCCTCTCGGGCACGAGCCGAATTTAAAGTAATTTAATCATCACTGCTGGCAGTGGTTAAAAGGAAAGATCCTATGTTATGGCTGTCAAACTTAACCATTTTTTGTGTGAGTATGATGGCCGGAGTAGTCGTTGCATCGACTGTAGAAAAGCCCTTGCAATCTCAGGCCGCGTCAGCAGGTACCTTTTTACGGCTTGATCCAACGTTTAATGAAATCGTGCCGATGGATACCGTCGTCGAAAAGGTTGCGGAAGGCTTCAAATTTATCGAAGGTCCAGTGTGGATGGGAGGCCCTCAGGGTAGACTATTGTTCAGTGATATACCGGCGAACACAGTCTACAGCTGGTCCGATACAGAGGGCGTGGGTGTGTTCTTAAGGCCTGTAACGGCTGTTAATTCAGACACTGGAGGTACGGGAGGATCGAATGGCCTTGCTCTCGATGCACAAGGCAGACTTATTCTGTGTGAACATGGTAATCGGCGAGTCTCGATGCTTGAGACCGACGGTAGCCGCACAACATTGGCAGATCGCTTTAATAATAGGCGCTTGAATAGTCCCAACGATATTATTTTTCATTCGAGCGGCACAGCCTTTTTTACCGATCCTCCCTATGGGTTAAACGGGCAGGATAAAAGTCCCGCAAAAGAACAAGCTCATAATGGCATTTATCGCCTGGATGTTGATGGCACCGTTACCTTGCTCTCGGCAGCACAGACGCGCCCTAACGGTATTGGGTTATCGCCAGACGAGAACACGCTCTATGTCGCAAACTCAGACTGGCCATTTAGCACGCACTTGATGTCATACCCTATACTGGACGACCTAACGCTGGGGGACGCCACTGTTTTTTTTGACGCCAAGGGGCTGTCGGACCTCGCTTATAGCGGCACAACAGACGGCTTGACTCTTGATCAGTCTGGTAATATTTATGCCTCTGGTCCAGGCGGCGTTATTATTCTCAACAAAAAAGGCCAACATTTAGGAACGATTAAGCTTAACGAGGTGGCGGCTAATGTTGGCTGGGGTGATGATGGAAAAACACTGTATATCACTGCCAGCACTAGCCTATATCGGGTTAAGCTAAACGCCTACGGGCTGGTCTACCGTTAGCGTATTAGTAATGAAGACGCGGCCCTACCAGATACCGCTATATTCACCTTCCCTATCGGGTCAATTATTGGAGCCGATAGGTACTTTTACCCTGCGTATCACTTAGTCGACGACACAAGAAACCCTGCGCTAAAGCGGGGATTAAACGCCTTCATAACTGGCCAGGCGGGCCACAGAAAGAACCGACAATAAACTGAGCCCGCATCGATTAACTGGTTTCGTGTAACTAAACCGTAGTAGCCACTCAAACCGCACCAACGCCTAACATGTTCGGCAAATCACTCCGGTTAATGCTAAGCTTCATGCATCACGCTAACTACTAACGTCGCCTTATAAAAGTACTGTCGGCAACAAGGATTATCCCCATGAAATGGTTAAAAATTGCCGCTCTCTCCGTACTGGCACTCTTTGTGTTGCTGATTGTTTTTTACAATGTACGAGGCATGTTGACGCTAGGAAGCATAGAGCCTGAAATTAATCCTGTTAGAGACATAGCCGCTAACGAGGTTGTACTGGTGACCGGCGCCACAGGCTCCGTCGGAGATGGCTTATTAAAAGCGGCTATTGAAGACCCCAACGTCAGCAAAATTTATGCCCTCACGCGCCGCAGCTCTGAGCGCATCAATGCTGGAGTGACCTCGGGGAAAGTAATCATGCTTGAGCAGCAAGACTTTACTGATTTTAGCAACTTGAAAAACGAGTTGGCTGAGGTAAATACAGTACTTTGGAGCCTCGGCGTTACTTCTATCGGCACCGAGGAGACCCTCTACAAAAAAATCCAGCTAGACTTTCCGATCGCCTTTACTAAGCAATGGTTGGCAGTGCGTAATATCGGGCCAATGGCTTTCCACTACGTGACGGGTATG
>Ga0206126_10001361_pt1 | contig 29612 bp, 24 predicted proteins | sample Helgoland_Spring_5_FD_148621 | JGI IMG/M metagenome (GOLD analysis project Ga0206126, IMG submission 148621) | Pelagic subsurface seawater microbial communities from Kabeltonne, Helgoland, North Sea - Helgoland_Spring_Bloom_20160412_1 | ecosystem: Environmental > Aquatic > Marine > Epipelagic ...
ATACCAATGGGTTAATTAGACAATATTTCCCAAAGAAAACTGACTTTAATTTAATCAGTCAAGAGATGCTTGACAAGGTTGAAAAAGAGTTAAATAATAGACCAAGAAGTTGTTTGAAATTTAACAGCCCTTCTGAAATTTTGAAGGACGTAAAAAAGATAGCCAACTTGCGTTAACGACTTGCATTCACCGATTAACAACTGATTGTTGCCCTTGTTGTGGTGACGCAATGTTACCCTGCTTTGCACCAGCAGTAGGTGATTGCTTAGGCTGGGCTTGCATCCCTTGTTGACTAGGTGTATGCGGTTTAGTAACAGTACCGAGCTTGGGTGCATTATCTTGCCGCGGCCTACCCGCTTGAAAAGTATCTTTAGCTGGATTTTGTTTTTGCTCTTGGCCAGCTGGACTCTTAGGGGTAACATTTTGTTTTTTTTCTGGCCCAGGGCTACTTTTTCCCAATTCCTTATTATTCTCTATCTGGTTTAATAGTTTCCGATTTTCTTTTATCGCAAATCGAACAGTATCTTTAGTTAAATTTACTTGTTTCTCATTTGGAGAGTCCTTAAGTACACTTCTGATATTACCTATCGCTTCTTGAGTTTTTTGATCTTGAGGTTGGTTAATGCCGCTATTTTTTAATTTTTCATTATTAGAATCAATTTTCCCAAGCATTTCTGATATCTTGTCTTTGTGAAAGGGAACTGGTGAATCCTTTTCTACATCTTTTTTAGGTTCATTATGTTGAACTGGATGTTTATCCGCATTCTGATCTATAGCATTTTTATTAGCTCTAATAGGTCCAGTAGGTGGGTTTGGTATTTTACGGTCTATATCCAAAATCATTTCATCTATTATTTGATTATAAACTTCTTCAGCTTCTTTATCGATATCACCTTCAGGCATTTGTTAACTCCGCTTGTAAATAGATTAACTCAATGATAACATCCTAACACTTTGAAGGCAATATATAGGAGTAATACAGACTGATTTTTGAAAGAGATGGGTCTTGGTATAAAAATTGAGAAGATTCGTCACTTGCATAAGCTCTATCTATATACGAGGCTGTTTGCGGAATCTCTTAACAGCATAATCAACCACCATACTTTCATGGATCTCGTATAACTCGCTAAGAGCTTGTTTGCGAGATGACAGGTTGGGGGGATTGATTAAGTGCTCCAATTTACGGGATGACAGGGAAATTTCTTAAATGCACTGCGTACTCAATTTCTATCTATGCTTAGTAAACCAATGCTATCTCTTAGATAAGAGCATCAGAGTCTATAGCCATAGAAATTCGATATACAGCACGGAATCACATTTCTTATGAAAAATCTACAACTTCACCTAAATTATCTCGTTGCGCATTCATTATATCCTCAAATGATTCAAATGAATCGTTAATACTATCATAAAGCTGGTTTGTTTCATGCTCGCTACCTAATATTTTTTCAATGCTAGATCTCACATTTTCAGGAGCAGCTTCTTTTATTGTGGCTTTTAAAATTGATTTCTGACAGTTTTTTGTACACTCAAAGTTGTTAGAATATTGTGTCAATTTTATCTGAGATAGAACAATTTTTATTGTTTTATAATGCACCTTAGGAAGTTTTAATATTTTTGTTGCTCCACGTAATATATCTGATACCCAATCCGTTAAGGAACAGAAATTATCTTTGTTTAATTCAAAGAAAGTACCATATTGATCTTTGGAGTTAATGTCCTTTATAGCTTGCTCCATCATTTTAGGTGTAGTAAATAACAGCATTGTTAAGTTATTCAAATGATACTCTTCGAGTTTTTTTTGTCCTCCTACACTACTTGCGGTCTGAAAGATTATCTTTGAATTCATTCCGTAAGTAAGTTTTCCAGAATTCAATAAATATTCTACAGTCTTGAAGTTTCCGTTAAATACTGAGTAATAATTTATAGTACCACCAACATTACCATAATCATTTGCAGCTTGTTTGTTGAGATCTATATTTGGAAATTTATTCAAAAAATATACACACAAATCATCATTATCTCGTGCAAAATACTGTATACATGCGTCATTATAGAGAAATGTAACTTGAGCTTCTAAATCTTCTTGCTCAATTGAATTCTTTTCTACCAATAGATTGATAACGTTTGTAATCTTTTCCACAAGATTAGGATGTGTTTTTGACAGATATGCAAATGAAGCAATGATTTTACCCGCATCTTGATGAAAATTATTAGGATTGGATGATTTCCAATATTTTTTGATAAGATCAAAATGTTGTACAAGTTCATTAGGTGATTTTGTTTCTAAGTATTGATTAATAATATTAGGAGAAATCGATAAGTTTTGATCCCAGGAGATAGATCTTGTACATTGAGCAATTAAATTAAGATATATCAGCACTTCTTGGAAAAAATGCGAACGAAAGAAGAAAATATTATCATTGATTTGGCGTCCTTTCATTGCTTTAATCTCACTTAAGTTAGTTAATGTATTGCAATATAACTAAAATACTTCCTGAAGTACACCAACAATTCAATGACATTTTTTTAGATTCCTTTTAAGCAAGAAGTAATTTACAGGTAATGCTGCTATATATCCTGCTGGAATAGCCAAGATAAATCCTATCCAAAATATTGGTTCAAATATAGAAGTTGCACTTACTCCTCCGATCCAATAATCCGTGCCATTCATGGCAAGTTCCATCACTGAAATAGAGATGATCTCACCAAGCCATACGGTTTTTGCAGCTAAGATATAAGTAACCTTATGGTTTCTAACAACAGATAATATTGCAAGAAGCATTCCTGTTATAAAAGCTAGAATGGTAGCCAATATCATCGTACTCATAGGAGAAAGCCCAATTGTAACTCCTATAACTAAACCTATAAATTCGCCTATAATACATCCAATTAAGCAGTGTATGGTGATAATAGATGCTGATATAAAATTATTTTTACTCATGCTCAATATATTCCCGCGCCTCTTTTTAGGCGATCATTAATTGCAAGACCTATAGACTCATTTGGGATAGGAGCAACCGCAATGGTATTTATATTATTCTTTACTGCAAATTCATCAAGCATATGCAGGTGATTAAATAAATTAGCAGCAGCTTCTGCCAAATCACCTTTTTTACTGAGGTTTAAATTCAAAGTAAATGGCGAATTGAGCTTGCTATTTCCAAAATTTAATCCAATTTCATTATCATTTAAAGATCTGGCACTAATTCTAAGATGAGTTTTTGGGGCATAGTGATTATGGAGCATACCTGGCGCCTTCACTTTTGAATCTTTATGAGCGATTTGCACTTTCTTGCCAAGTACAGACTCGATTGCACTTGGAGTTATAAACCCATATCTTAATATAGTTGGAATGCTTGTAGTTAAATCAATAATAGTTGATTCAAGCCCATAATCTGTATTATCTTCGGACTTTAAAATAAAAACATCATCACCAAAATTCTTCTTCACATGTTCGTAATTCGTCGGGCTTAATTTTCCAGACTTATTTGCGCTTGGTGCTGCAATAGGTTTCTTGCTCTTCTGAATTAGCTCAAGTGCTATCTTATTAGATGGAACACGTATGGCTATTGTATTCAGGTTGCTAGTTACAATACTCGCAATTTCTAAATTTTCTTTTTTAGGTAGAACTAAGGTTAAAGGTCCAGGCCAGAACTGAGTTAATTTAATAGCATCATCATTAAACTCTGCAAGAATAGCAGCATCTTGAAATGACTCTACATGCACTATTAAAGGGTTGTTACTAGCTCTTCCTTTTGCTTTGAAGATATTAAGACATGCTTCTTGGTTGCAGGCGTCTGCTCCAAGGCCATAAACTGTTTCCGTAGGGAATGCTACTAATCCACCATCTTGAATTATCTTTGCGGCTTTGTTTATCTCATTCATGGGCACATATGCTTGCGCCAATTCCTATAAATGTCAAGTAATTCGTTGATGATCTAGTTGAGTTCACAAAATAACTAGCTTAGCTGATCTTTGCTAAGCGATGAGCATGCCTTCCACCTTCAAATTCTGTATTTAAAAATGTGTCTACAATCTTGAGTGCAGTATCTGAATTTATTATTTTTGCTCCCAATACTAGAATGTTTGCGTCATTATGTAGTCTTGCACGCTCTGCCATAAATTCTGTAGTACACAGCGCCGCCCTGATATCAGAACTACGATTAGCCGTCATTGACATGCCTATTCCTGTAGCGCATATAAGAATCCCATGCTCAACCGAGCCTTCTATAATTTTTTCCATTAAGTTATGTGCATAGTCTGGATAGTCTACTCTTTCAAGGTTATTTGCTCCTAAATCAACAACAATAACATCCTTTTTTTGTAGAAATTTGATAATTTCATCCTTTAAATCTATGCCAGCATGGTCACTAGCAATTGCTAATTGATGATTTTGCATAGGGAAAAATCATTTAATATAGAAAAATAGTAGATGTGAGTATATAATGACCTAACCTTATTACATAATCAAACTCTAAAGTGAATAAAAAATACCGAATGAAGATAAAGAATTGTAGCTTTTGTACCATCTTACTATTTTTACTGTCTAGTTGCGCTGTTGTAAAATCTCCAGCACCTATTGAATATCATCACAAAAATTCAAATCTAGGCTGTGTTCAAGAAGAAGTCAAAACAGTGAAAGAAAGCGAAGAAGTAATTAATCCAATTCGTAATAGCAGTGATTACATCATACCGGAACCTTCGCCTATAAAAAAAAACAGTAAAATCATTTATCATGAAGTACAAATAGGTGAAACCATAGAAGATATAGCCTTGAAATATGATCAGACTATAGATCAAATAGCATCTTTAAATAATATATATGCACCGTACGAATTAGAGGAGTTTCAGATTTTAAAGATACAAGTGCCAAAGGGGGAAGAAAATAGACATAAGCCTGCAGCGACTAAGAGTAATACTGTGGTACATGTAGAGGATTTTATAGCTCCAATACAAGGTACTATCCTATCTAAATTTGGCGAAAAAACAAATTATGGAAATAATAAAGGACTAAATATCTCTGCAAAACAAGGTACAAAAGTGCTTGCTTCATCAAACGGGAAAGTGATATATGCTGATTACGATGCGATATTTGGACACTTAGTCATTATAAAGACGGATCAAGGCAATGTCATAAACTCATATGCTCATTTGGAAGATATAGTACCTTCCAAAGGTCAGAGATTGAATCAAGGTGATATTGTCGGATATGTAGGCAAGAGTGGTAAAGTACAAAAGCCTCAATTACATTTTGGTATCAGAGATGGTAAAGTTGCAAAAGACCCGCTCCAATATATTGATGCTAAAAATTTTAAATAATTCCAGCTATAGATAAGTAATGATGACAGCTTATATAAAGGCATTCTTAATGCATTACAAAATACAATCCTTAATTCTACTATCTGCGGCGATACTCTTGACTGCTTCCTTAGCGTCCTACAGCCCTACGGACCCATCTTTTAACTCGTCGTCAAACAATATTCCCGATAATATTTTATTTTATTTTGGTTCATACTTGTCAGATGGGCTATATCAAATTCTAGGACTATCTGCATTTATTCTTCCTATATGTATGGTGTGTTGGTCATATATTATCTTCCGTCACCAAAAACTCAATCATTCATTATTGCGCATTATATCTATGGTAATCGTTATATGTTTTTCAAGTATTGCATTTAGCGAGTTACGTATAGAGTATTTACCATCAGAGTCTGGGGGGATATTGGGAATTACACTATACAACACGCTGACACACTTTGACCATTTTTTACCAAGTAATCCTGTTGCAGGATATGGCATTGTTGGATTAGCCATAATATCCTTTATGCTTTCTTTGGGTATTAGTGTTACAGCATATAAAAACCTTGTAATGCATATTGCAAGATTTATGGGTAAGGTAATTGGTAAATTCGGAATTTTACAAAGATTTGTACCATCAGATTCCAGTAATGCATATTATCCAGAAGATGAGTTTAGTTCTATTAACGTTGCTATTTCATCTTCATTAGATAAAAAGCATAAATCATCTTTGAGTGAAAATTCTACAAAGATTCCGGACAAAACATCGCGTGACGGAATACTTCCTCCTATATCGTTATTAGATGATGGAGATGCTCAAAACTTCAAACCTCAAACACAAGCTGAGCTTAATAAGAATGCTGAATCTTTATTATCAGTATTACAAGATTTCGGCATTAATGGAAAAATTATTGATATAAAAGAAGGGCCCGTAGTTACCTTATACGAATTTGAACCATCTGCTGGGATAAAATCATCAAGGGTAATAGGTCTTGCAGATGATATCGCAAGGTCATTATCTGCGATCTCTGCACGTATTGCTGTAATAGCTGGTAGAAATGCTCTTGGCATCGAGCTTCCCAATAAAAAAAGAATGTTTTTTAGGCTTAAAGAATTATTGCACTCCACAGAATTTCAAAGCAACGATATATCATTACCACTTATCTTAGGGAAAGATCTTGGCGGAGAACCTCTTATAGTAGACCTTGCTTCAATGCCTCATTTACTCGTAGCAGGTACTACTGGGTCTGGTAAATCTGTGGCTATCAATGCAATGATTATGTCCATTTTATATAGATATACCCCTCTTGAGTGTAAAATGATCATGATCGATCCTAAGATGCTTGAGCTATCCGCATATGACAATATCCCGCACCTTATTACGCCAGTGGTAACTGACGCTAAAAAAGCAGTTGTAGCACTAAAGTGGGCTGTCAAAGAGATGGAAAATCGTTATAGGTTAATGTCACATCTGGGAGTACGTAACATCACTAACTATAATTTAAAAATAGCAGATGCTTTAAAAAAGGGGCAGAAGTTAGAGCGTAAAATTCAAACAGGTTTTGATCCCGAAACTGGCAATCCGATAAATGATACTGTATCAATTGATATGAAAAAAATGCCGTTCATAGTAGTAATTGTTGACGAAATGGCAGATTTGATGGTAGTTGCAGGAAAGGAAATCGAATCTTCAGTTCAGAGACTTGCACAAATGGCAAGAGCAGCAGGTATTCACATAATTATGGCAACACAAAGACCTTCTGTTGATGTAATAACGGGGGTAATAAAAGCAAATTTCCCAAGCAGAATAAGCTTTAAAGTAACATCTAAGATAGATAGTCGTACTATTTTAGGGCAACAAGGGTCAGAGCAACTACTTGGCATGGGTGATATGCTCTATATGGGAAGCAGTGCAAAAATATCACGTGTGCATGGTCCTTTTGTTGCGGATAAAGAAGTCGAAAAAGTTGCTAATTTCCTAAGAGAAAATGGAGACCCAGAATATATTGATGCCATAACAGAACCTTCGTCTAGTGATATAGAATCTGATATGCTTCATGGCGATGATGATCAGGATGATACGTATTCCAAAGCGCTAAATATCGTTACAACAGAGCGTAAATCCTCCATTAGCTATATTCAACGATCCTTGAGGATTGGGTATAACAGAGCTGCCAATATTGTAGAGCAAATGGAAAAGAATGGCGTTCTTTCTGAGCCAAATCATTCTGGCAAAAGGGAAATATTATTACCAAAACAATAATGCAAAAATTAACTCGGTAATAAAATTATGTCTTTAACTTTTTTGAAAAATATGATACACTTCCCGCCGTCATAATTTACAAACGGTATCTGTATAATGTCCCAAGATTTAGCATTCAAGGTAGGAGAGAGAGTTGTTTATCCGTCACATGGTGTTGGAGAGATCACAGAAATTGAAAATCAAGAAATTGCTGGAACAACACTCAGCGTATACGTAATTTCGTTTCCTAATGATAAGATGACCTTGCGAGTTCCAGTATCGAGAGCTATGACTGTAGGCCTCAGAAAACCGGCAAATAAAGAATCTATTGACGAAGTATACAAAATATTAAACGACAAACCAAAGCGTGGAAACAAAATGTGGAGTAGACGTGCACAGGAATATGAAACCAAAATTAATTCTGGTGATATTAGCTCTGTGGCAGAAGTTGTTCGTGATCTTTATAAAAATGTTGATAATGATCGTTCTTACAGCGAAAGAACTATATATGAGTTAGCTCTTAACCGCTTAGCTTGCGAAATTGCTGTTCTTGAAAAAAGCTCAGAAGATGCTTCCAGGGAGAAATTAGTAGAATTACTTAAAGACAAATTAGTTGCTGCATAATCTTTTGACAACGACTAGAAAGCCCGTACACAGTCTTCAATAAACCAGTAAACGATTGCCCGTCCTGCATCATCCTTTGGTACAACTTTCATCTATGCTTTTTCTTTCCGTAAGCGACATTCGACTATCATTCCACAAGTGATTTTCTCTCCCTGTCTTTCCGCACGTGACTGGCTAAGGGAGCTATACGGAATCTCTATAACAAGCATAAACAAAACAATTCTCTCAAAAAGAACATATTGATGAGAACAGGTCAAAGGATTTAGGATTTATCTTGTAAGACATTTCTGCTTTTTGCAGGGAATTTATATAGTGCATGCTATCTGCTGCGCTATATTTTTTTATTATTTGTTTAAAATCAGCGACATATTTGAAAAAAATAGGGGGTTTTAGGGCTTTTATAATACCATCTATATTCTCGCCATTTTCCATGCGTGATACCGCAATATATATATTTAGATAATATCTTATTAACGCTCTTATTATTAATACGTCATTTTTATTACTATTCTGAAGTTTTTCTACTTCTTCTATAAAGTTTGAATAATTTTTTGACGCAAACGCAATGCACATAGCATCACTATTTGTAAACAAGTCACCTTGACTTAAGATATGCATTACATCATCTTTTGTTATGGTCTCTTGATCATGCGTAAAACAAAATAATTTCTCTAATTCAAATTTTATTATTCGATGATCTCCTTTTAAATGAGACCTGAGATAATACAATGCTTCCTCATCTATATTTTTATTCCTTTTGGTGCATTGTTGCAATATCAGCTTGGCAATAGTTTGTTCGTTATCATAGTAACAACCAACTGATGCAAACTCCGTGTGATCTTCAAAAAATTTGCGTATTCCACTTTGAGGCAGTGATTCATTACTTACGAAGCAAATAAAATGTTCAAATTTATTTAACTGCAACGCATCTTTCATTGTTTTGCTCAATAAAGGGGTAACACCTACTATTTTTATTAATTCTCTATGACCAAAAAAATTCTGGCTATTGGATGCTAGCACTAGCTCTTCAGAAGATAACCCCTTATAGCTTAGAGGAGTAATAGTTAAACTAAATTTCTTAGATAAAGTTTTTAAAACTGAAGTGATAAAACCTTGGTTATTACCATGCAGTAATAAAGCTTTGACAGTATCTTGCTCAATCTTCTTTATTAATTCAGGTAATGCAGAGCTATAAAATTTCATTAACTGTAATTTTTCTTTTCAATAAATAACATTATACGGTTTCTCACCTCTTCAGCCGCTGATATTGCAAGATATCTTTTCTCATCTTGCTGTAAAATTAAACTGCTGTAAGAAGAAAATCCAGTACTGAAAGAAGATGATTTTACAAATTTGCCTGAAGTGATTATTTGTGAATTATATTTTTCTCTAATGTTATACGATATTCTAAGAGTTAACCTGTTTCTTAGAGTATCAGAATTTTGTTCTATTATACTAGACTCATTTGAGAATACCATATTGACATCAAGTATATAAAGACTTTCGATTTTTTGTGGAAGGATGTTCATCATATGATCATAGAAAATCGCTCCTTCAACTGAATTTATAGGTACGACTTCAATATTTGCCAAAAATCTATTAGTTGGATTATTATCTATCCTATAGGCCGGCTTAAAACCACATGAAGCTACAAATAGCAAAAATAGTAGCAATGACGCAGAAGCAAATCTATTACTTACTTTCATCCAATTTCTTTTTATGTGGAACTTTCGAAGTATTCTTTTTTGCTATTTTCTTTCTAGTTTTTGTTTCTTTCTCTGAATTGTCCTTTTGGGCAACATCTTTAAATGTCTCTTCATCAGAACTCTTATCATCGATAGATTGTGAATTTCTAGATGGATTGTCAGAAGTTTTCTTACGCACTTTATTAATTTTACGCTTCTCTCCTTCTGTTTCTGTGGGAGAATTTTCCTCTTGTTGATAGATGTTATAGACATCTTGAATAGCAGGTGTACTAACAACAGTATCTGTTTTACTTTTATTAGAAGCTTTAATCTTTTCTATGGAATAACTATCTGATGTTGCATCTCTATCTATCAAAAAGTTCAATTTAATTGAGTATTTTTTTTCGATAAAATCTATTTCCATGCGCTTATTATTAAGCAAGTATATAATGGATGATGCAATTCCATAAACATTCACAGAATCAAACTTACCATTATATATTTCATTTTCTATTGTACGTAAAATTAGCATAGCATTCGGTTCATTGGATCTGATTACACCTTTACCGCTACAATGACCACACATACTAGAATTCATTTCTAAAAATGATGGGTGCAACCTTTGTCTTGAAATCTCTAATAACCCAAATACACTGATAGGTGATGTTTGAATTCTAGCTTTATCTTTGCTAAAATATTCCCACAATGATCTCTCAACCATTTTACGATTTTTAGATTCATTGAGATCTATAAAATCTATTACTAACAGACCAGATAAATCCCTTAGCCTTGACTGTTTTGCAATTTCACGAGCAGCTTCCATATTTGTAGTAAGCGCCATTTTTTCAACGTTACGTTCTCCTGTCGCTCTACCAGAATTTACATCAATAGAAATTAATGCTTCTGTTGGATGTATCACTATATAGCCACCAGATGGTAGGCTAACCACCGGTTGATATAATTTAATAAGCTGATCTTCAATAGCAAATTTTGTATAAATAGGAACTTTGCCCTTATATTCCCTTACAGTTTTTAAATTCTTAGGAGATATCTCCTCCATGAATTTTAAACAAGAGTTAAACGCCTCCTTGCCTTGTACCACGATTTCTTTGACATTAATGTCAAACATATCACGAATAGTTTTGCGTATAATACCATCTTCTTGATGAATAAATGCTGGTGCTTGTGACTTTAGCGTTACTTCACGTATTTTATTCCAAAGTTTTGCAAGACAGTCATAATCTTTTTTTATTTCTAGAGTGGAACGACCAACTCCAGCAGTTCTTGCGATTACACTTGCGCCGTTTGTTTCTCCTGCTCCTATATTATTTACGATTTTTTTTAATCTTTTTCTTTCCTCTGTATTGGATATCTTTCTGGATATACCATGTTGCGAAGATTTATTAGGCATTAAAACACAATACTTCCCAGCAAGAGATATATAAGTCGTAAGAGAAGCACCCTTATTTCCCCTTTCTTCTTTTGTGACTTGTACAAGTAGAACTTGCCCTTTCTTTATAACTTCTTGTATTTTATATTCATTTTCTATTTTCTCTGATGATGAGTCAAATGAATCTATTTCGCTTTCCTCTGCTTCTATATTAATATCGTGACCAAGACCTTCATCTACCATTTTTTCTATGGTTTTGATATCAATCTCATCTCTATTTGCAAGTTCAGCTAATTTATTTTGTTTTTTATCTTGCGCAAGATCTTCAGAAGTAATCTCTGGTACAACGATCTTATCACCTATAAACGAATCTGTTTTCTTGTCTGTAGATGGCACATGATAATAATTGCTATGAATCTCATTAAATGGCAAGAAGCCACTCTTATCTTCACCGTAATCTACAAAAGCAGCCTGAAGAGAAGGTTCTACACGTGTTATCTTTGCTAAATAAATATTTCCTTTTATATTCTCTTTATTAGCATAACTAAATTCTATATTCTCAATATTATTATTCTTGTCTAGCAGTGACACCCTTGTTTCTGTAGGGAAGTTTGCATCGATTATTATTCGTTTTTTCATATATTCTCATAAAAATGTATTTCTAAATATTCTCATGAATAAAGCTGAGATAAACATACATCAATCAGCGTATAATTTAACTATATCTATACAAATTTATTTGCCTACAATACTGATAGCAATTACGTTGAGAGTTAAATTACATGTTGCAATTCGTGTATGACACACAATTACTCATTATCAATGAAAATTTATATACCAACCGCATATATTTAGCAAATCATATTTATGACAAACAGAAGCATAGTAGCACCTATACATAATTCAATTTTCTGCATAGTTGCTTTTTTAGCAACTATTGCAGCAAACAATATCTTCATATTGGATTACGTACTTGAAGACTCAATATCTTTTACAGAACTTCATAAAATCGAGTTTATACAAATATGTGGATACATTACTGCAATAATAATGATTATGTTTTTTAATAATATCTATAACTCTAACATGGTTATTACCTATAATGCCTGCCTATACTGGTTTTGTGTTCTCAATGTAATAATTTTTGGTATATTCCAAGCATCAATTTTTTGGTACTTTTGTATTACGTTTTCTGGTGCGATCATAACTATTTCATTGATTTTTCGCTATGTCATGCATATTAGAGAAAATAACGATTTATATATAACCTATGCGTATTTTTTATCCATTTTGAGTATAGGAATTACCCTTGCAATTATTAAATACTTTACTTTAGAATCCTATAAGGCAGTAATAGTACTGAATTTATTGTCATTATGGCTTTTAATACAAAATACTGCACGCTATACATCACAAAAAGAAAATGATATTGACCATCATAGTATTTCTAAAATTGTCCCACATATAGGCGTAGAATCTTTTATTGGATTTGTTATAGTTTACGTAACAGTAATGAAGCTAGATGGATATGAAATTTATATACAAAGTAGCTCTATCAATACTGAATATATTGTTATGCTAGGACTAGCCATCTTGTTTCCTATAGTTTCTATCATTCTTATGAAGAAGAAATACTATAATAAAAACCAGATAACTACCTATTCCATTGTATCTCTAATGTTGCTAGTTGTTTCACTCCCATATTTTGAACAGTATACAATACTTGCGATTCTAGAACGTATTTTGTTTTTTACTTGCTTACATGCGCTTTTTTTAAATACGATTTTTATCGTAATAGAAAAATTTGAAGAAAGAGATTTATTTACTACGCTATTAATATTCGCCCTATCATGTGGGTTTGGTTATTACTCTGCATATCTTACAATTTATAGTATACCAGATTCTTTTAGCACTCGAAGCTTCCTTATCTGCATAATACTCATGCTCTCTTCTTCACTAGCATATCATATATATAGTGAATCGAGAAAAGATCAGAATATGTAATATGCAAAGAAAGTGACTTTACTTGCATCGCTATTCGAAACTTCATTCCACAAATTAACGCCTATCTCCGTAAATCTTGAGCATTAATATACGAGAATACCCCATCCGCTCATCCTGTAAATTTGAGCGCCCGAAATGTAAAAATTATATGGGCCCCAAGAAAAATAAGAATTTATTAATTAAAAAATGTCTTGACCATCATACTATCGTGCTACTATACTAGTACAGACTAACTACATAACAAGAATAACTCAACATGAAAGAATTGACAGGGCTTACAAATGCAATTTTAACGCTAAAAACCAAGGATGAATTAGATAGGCTATTAGTTGATCTATGTACCCCGAGCGAGTTGAGAGCTTTAAAAGAAAGGTGGAAAGTGTGCCAGTTACTAGAAACGGGTGAGCTTTCTTATAGAGAGATTCATGAAATTACCAGTGCTAGTCTCGCAACAATTGGAAGAGTCGCGAGATTTTTAAAAGATGAACCAAATAATGGTTATAGAAATCTTCTGAAGAAAATAACCTAAGAGGTGAAAAATGACTTATAAAACTAATATTCTATTTACCACTATAATTACTATTTGTACGATTTTATTTTTCTCAAATAAATCAATTGCACAAGAGAAGATAGTCAAAATCTATATCAGTCAATTCGTAGAACATCCAGCTCTTGACTCCACTGTTCGTGGAATCTTAGATGGATTGTCTAGTGCAGGATATGTAAACGGTAAAAATGCTGATATCAGAATTGAGTCTGCACAAGGAAACGTATCGCTAGCTGGGCAGATTGCAAATAAATTCATGAGCAATGATCCAGATATAGTTGTTGGAATTGGCACTATATCCGCTCAATCCTTTGCTAAGTTTGTAAAAAATACTGATACGAAATTGATATTTGCAAGTGTTACAGATCCAGTTGAAGCAGGCTTGATAGAATCTCTTGATAAAACAGATGGTAATATATCTGGAGTATCAAATTTTGTACCGCTAGAGCCTCAGATAGAAATGTTCTTGCAGATTAAGCCTTCAATTAAAAAGCTTGGCTTCGTATATAATCCAGGAGAGCTTAACTCAATTTCTCTAATAGAGAAATTACAAGCTATTTGCCCCAAATATGGTATAGAGCTAATCACTATCACCGCTGCTAAAACATCTGATGTTGCACAAAGTGCTACTAAGATTGCATCAATGGTTGATGCAATCTTTATTAGTAACGATAATACTGCCTTATCTGCAATGCGCATGATGGTAAAAGCTGCAAATTTACAAAAAATACCAGTATTTGCAAGTGATACAGACATTGTTGAGCAAGGAGTAATTGCTGCTTATGGCCCTAACCAATACGAAATAGGGCGTCAAACTGCTAGGATGATAGCATCAAGTTTAAATGGCAAGAATATAGGAAACATGACTACGGAATTTCCAGATAAAATGGAATTATTTCTAAACTTAAAAGCTGCTAAAGCAAGCGGCATAGACATTGCACCCAAATTAATTAAGAGTGCAAAGAGTATTTATAAGAACTAAAATTCTATGCACAAACATGTCCCTATATTTTTGATAATAACAAGTTATATATGAGTTATACGAGGATCATCTAGAAGTAGGGAGATTCCGGCTTGTTAGCCTTGTTAGGAGAGATTCCGCATAGCTCCCTTAGCGATCGCTTACGGAACGACAGTGGAAGAAAAAATCGCATGAGAAATAACAATAGAGAATACAATACTCATTTGTAATTTACTATATTTCCTCAGCTAGTCTTTTTGCTTCATCATCTGCGGTAAGAGCATCTACGAACTCGTCTAGTTTACCTTCCTTCATTACCTCATCAATCTTGTATAATGTGAGATTAATACGATGGTCGCTTATTCTACTTTGCGGAAAATTATATGTACGAATGCGCTCTGATCTATCTCCTGAACCAATTTGCCCTTTTCTTGAGTCTGCCCTTTCTGCCTCACGAGTGCGACGCTCTTCTTCATATATACGAGAGCGCAATATCTTAAGTGCCTTTGCTTTATTCTTATGCTGTGATTTTTCATCTTGAATTGCAACAACTACACCGGTTGGGATATGAGTAACACGAACTGCAGAATCTGTTGTATTAACATGCTGCCCACCAGCACCAGAGGCTCTGTAAGTATCAATACGGATGTCCTTATCTTCTATCTTGATATCAACCTCCTCTGCTTCAGGAAGAACAGCTACAGTAGCCGCAGATGTATGAATTCTTCCATTTGATTCAGTAGACGGTATTCTCTGAACCCTATGCACACCAGACTCAAATTTAAGTCTAGCAAATGCACCATCGCCTTTTATCAAAGCTGATGCTTCTTTGTAACCACCAACACCAATTTCAGAAATTGAAAGTATCTCAAATTTCCACCCTTTCAAGGAAGAATATCTCTGGTACATTTCAAATAGATCAGCTGCAAAGAGCGCAGCTTCTTCACCACCAGTACCGCCTCTTATTTCTATAATTGCGTTTTTACTATCCGCTTCATCTTTTGGAAGTAGTGCAATTTTTACTTTATGTTCTAAGACAGGCACCTGCGTATTTAATTTGTGCAATTCCTCTTCTATCATTTCTTTAGTTTCAAGGTCCAGACCATCTTCAGCTAACATTTCTTTAGCATCTGATAAACCCGAGATTGCTTTATGATATTCTGTTATCTTTGCAACAATTGGTTCAAGCTCAGAATATTCCTTAGAAGCAGACACGAAATCTTCGCCCGTGATGCCGCTTGCAAGCTTATCTGATAAATCTTGGTGCTTCTTTAGTATTTTGTTTAAATTATCCTGAAAACTCATAATGCTTTCCTTGAAGATCTAATTTTACTTCTGGCCGCAGCTACCCTTGCGATAGGTATACGATATGGAGAACAAGAGATATAATCTATTCCTGTGTTTTGAAAAAAACCTATTGATGATGGGTCACCTGCATGCTCACCGCAAACTCCCATAGTAAGGTTTGGATTTTCTGATTTTCCTCTCTTGACTGCTATATCTATTAACTGACCTACGCCATTTTCATCGATAGTTGAGAAAGGGTCATTCTTAAATATTTTTTGTTCTAAATATTCAGGTAAAAATGAACCGACATCATCTCTAGAAATACCAAATGTAGTCTGCGTAAGATCGTTTGAACCAAAGCTAAAAAACTCTACATGCTTTGCTATTTCACCTGCTGTAAGTGCTGCTCGTGGAAGTTCAATCATCGTACCAAGCTTGATACTAAACTTCATAGAATATTTTGACTCCATCTTTTCGATCGTATCTAGCACATACTGTTTGATGCATATAAGCTCTCTCTCCTCAGAGATAAGTGGTATCATTAGCTCTAGATTGCTCTTAATTTTTTCTTCAATTTGTAAATAAGCGATAGCAGACAAAATTGCTTCTACCTGCATTATATATATCTCTGGATATGAAATTCCGAGTCTACATCCCCTATGACCAAGCATCGGATTCATCTCGTGCAAAGATTGTAAACGATGATCAATTAATGATAATGGAACATTAAGATTTTGAGCAAGTAATGTTTTATCTTCCTCCTTCGTGGGTAAAAACTCATGAAGTGGCGGATCTAGTAACCTGATATTGACTGATCTTGAGTTCATAACCCTAAAGAGAGATTTAAAGTCACTAACCTGCAGAGGCTTTAACTTTGATATTGCTTCCATCCTTTGCTGGTGATCCTTCGCTATGATCATCTGACGCACTAAGGCAATTTTTTGACTATCAAAAAACATATGTTCTGTACGGCACAATCCGATACTGCTTGCTCCAAACTTTATTGCAGTTTCTGCATCAGATACTGTTTCAGCGTTGGCTCTTACGTCTAGGTGCTTTTCCCTATCTGCCCAATCCAATATAATATTGAATTCTTCCGAGAAACTTGACTCTACTAATTTTACATCACCCACAATGATTTTGCCTGTAGATCCGTCAACGGTAATAGAGTCACCTTGTGATATTTCATGCCCAGATGCAGTAGTACATATCTTCTCTTTTTCATTGACAATCAAGCCTTTTACTCCGCATACACATGGACGCCCCATACCTCTTGCAACCACAGCAGCATGCGATGTCATTCCACCTCTTGCAGTAAGAATTCCAGCTGATGAGTTCATACCCTTAATGTCTTCAGGACTAGTATCACTACGCACTAAAATAACACTGCGATGACGTGACAATTCTTCAGCTTCATTTGCAGAGAAAACTGCAATTCCAGTAGCAGCCCCAGGCGATGCTGGTAGCCCTTCTGCGATTATTTTTGGATCATGAGAATAATCTATAGATGTATGTAAAAGTTGATTAAGCGATTCAGGGTCAATTTGCATCAATGCATCTTGTTTGGAAATAACATTCTCTTTGACCATATCAACTGCGATTTTTACAGATGCAGCAGCAGCTCTTTTTCCGCTTCTAGTCTGCAGTATGTATAACTTACCCTGTTCAATCGTAAATTCTATATCTTGCATATCTTGAAAATACGACTCTAGCTTGTTACAAACACTTGCAAGCTCTTTGTAAAGCTCGGGCATTTTTTCCTGCATAGAATTACCCTTATTCTCGGATATAATAGAATGAGGTGTACGAATTCCCGCTACTATATCTTCACCTTGAGCATTGATTAAAAATTCACCGAATATTTCCTTCTTTCCCGTTGCAGGGGAGCGAGTAAATACAACACCTGTTGCAGAATCATTATCTTTATTCCCAAACGCCATTGACTGTATATTTACAGCAGTGCCTATAGTATCATCTATATTGTTTATTTTTCGATAAATAACAGCTCTTGGACATGTCCAAGATTTTAGCACAGATTTAATGGCAGATTTTAACTGCTCTAGCGGATTGGATTTAAATTCTCTTTTCGTGTGCTTTAAAATAATTGCTTTAAATTCAGAAATTACTTTATGTAAATTTTCTAGATTATCTTGATCTTGCTGATCATTTTCACCGATGTGACTATCAAACGATTCTTCAAAAATATAGCTAGAAATACCAAGAACTACAGAACCGTACATTTGTAAAAATCTTCTATAACTATCATAGGCAAAATGAGGATTTTTTGTCTGATTTGTGATAGCCTCAGCAACATCATCATTCATGCCAAGATTCAAGATAGTGTCCATCATACCAGGCATAGAAACGCTTGCGCCAGAACGTACCGAAAGAAGCAGAGGATTTTTTTTATCACCAAAGATTTTTCCCGTTTCTTTTTCCAGTCTGTTTACTGAGTTAAGAAGTTCTCCTTCAAACTCTTTTGTGAAAACAGAATCTGGGTCTTGCAGATACCTCTTACATAAATCAGAAGAAATTGTAAAACCCGCAGGAATTGGCAGGCCCATCTTGCACATCTGCGCCAAATTTGCACCTTTACTTCCAAGCATATCTTTCATGCTAGAATCACCATCTGCGTGGGAATCACCAAAATGGTAAATCAACTTATTCATCCTATTTCTCTTTCCTATATAAAGCCAAGCAAATCCCAAGGAGAGTAGCAAAAAAATGAAGATAAGTATAGTCAATTTATTGTGAATCTGTGGGAGTATTTATTATAGATAGACGGAGGTAAAATGCGCATATCTAATGCGCATTACCTTATCGACTGCTGGACTTTTCAAGCCAGGCTTAATTATTCACAGACTCAATAGCAGCAAATGCCGCCATTCGTAATATATCAGTAGCAGATGATCCCATCGGTACAATCTGTATTGGATACTCAAAACCACTCAAGATTGGTCCAATGAATACCTCACCTGTAAGCTCTTCAAGAAGACCAGTTGAGATAGCAGCAGAGTTAAGTGCTGGCATAATTAATATATTAGCCGGACCGCTTAAACGACAGAATGGATATATCTTTTGTATTTCCGTGTTTAATGCGACATCAACGGTCATCTCACCATCATATTCAAAATCTACTTTCATTTCATCTAACATAGCAATAGCGCGCTTTACTCTTGATGATCCTTCCCTTTCTGGGTTTCCAAAATTAGAGAATGATAATAGTGCAACTCTTGGCTTGAAACCCATAGATTTTGCAACTGCTGCTGTTTGCGTAGCGATTTCTACCAGATCCTCTGCTTCCGGTACTTCGCATGATGTATTATCTGCAATAATGATATTATGCTTACTAGATAGCATTATAGAATATCCAATTATTCTGTGATCTTTTTTTGGATTGATTACCTTACAAATATCATCAAGGCTATTATAGTAACTCTTGGTGATGCCTGTAACCATAGCATCAGCATCTCCACATGCTATCATGCATGCAGAAAATACATTGCGATCTGTCTTAACCATTCTAGCGCAATCTCTATATAAGTATCCTTTGCGCTGTAATTTTTGGTATAATTTATCAATATATTTATCCAAATTCTTATTAACTGCAGCATTCATTACAGTGATATTACTTAAGTCATACCCTTGTCCCATGCTATCCACAATTGGGTCAATCTTAGAGTGTCTACCTACAATAATTGGCTTACCATAATGCTCGTCACGCATCATCATAGCGGCTTTAATCACTTCTTCTTCTTCCCCTTCTGCAAAAATCACCCTTTGCATATCTGCACTATGTATTCTCTCATAAATGAAGTTCATATATGTAGATGTAGGATTCAATCTGCTTTCAAGTTCTGTTACATATGATTTTGTATCAAGTTTTTTTATTCTTGAAACACCAGATTTAATTGCAGCCTCTGCGACAGCAACAGGAATTGTTGTAATAAGTCTTGGATCAAAAGGAACTGGTATTATGTAATCAGGACCAAATGATTTATGCTTATCCCCATATGCCCTGTACACCTCACCTGGTACTGGTTGCCTTGCAAGATCTGCCAGTGCTTTTGCTGCAGCTATCTTCATCTCTTCGTTGATGCATTTTGCACGGACATCAAGAGCGCCCCTGAAAATGTAAGGAAATCCCATTACGTTATTCACCTGATTATCATAATCAGAACGACCAGTAGCAATGATTGCATCATTCCTAACTGACTTGATATCTTCAGGAGTAATTTCTGGGTCAGGATTTGCCATAGCAAAAATTATAGGATTATCCGCCATAGATGCGACCATCTCTTTTGTGACGGCACCCTTTACTGAGAGTCCTAAAAATACATCAGCACCTTTCATTGCCTCTAGCAATGTTCTGCATTTAGTGTCAGAAGCTTTGGCTTCTTTCCATTTATTCATGCGCTCTGTGCGCCCTTTATAGATAACCCCTTTAGTATCACATAATATGACATTATTCTTATTAACACCAAGTGCAATAGCAAGGTCAATACAAGACATTGCCGCAGCTCCTGCGCCATTGACCACTATTTTGATCTCAGACATTTTTCGTTTTGTAAGGAATACAGCGTTAATAAGACCAGCTGCAGTAATAATCGCAGTCCCATGCTGATCGTCATGAAATACTGGTATGTCCATTATCTCTTTCAGCTTTTCCTCAATAACAAAACATTCTGGAGCTTTTATATCTTCAAGATTGATCCCGCCAAAACTAGTACCAAGATTCTTGACTGTATTTATAAATTCGTCTGGATCTGTAGTATCTACTTCTAGGTCAAACCCATCAATATCAGCAAATTTTTTAAATAACACAGCTTTTCCTTCCATCACAGGCTTTGCTGCTGCTGCACCAATAGCACCAAGACCGAGTACAGCTGTACCATTTGTAATAACTGCTACCAGATTCCCCTTAGCAGTATATTTATAAATATCTTCAGGATTTTTCTGTATCTCAAGGCAAGGCGCTGCGACGCCTGGCGAATATGCAAGAGCGAGATCTTGCTGCGAGATTAATTGCTTTGTAGGCTGTAGTGCAATTTTACCGGCTTTGCCTTTTTTATGATATTCCAGTGCTTTTATGTAAGCAGGTGATTTTGTATCATCCATAATAATATACTAATATCTAACTTATTCTAAACAAGGATATAGACTAGAAGCGATAATGACAAGATTGAAAAGATCGTAGTAAAAGTTATGATAGAAGACATTGTCTCTGGATCACCACCAAGTTGCCGTGAGAGAATATAAGAAGAGCTGGAACAAGGAAGGCAACTAAACAATATTCCCACAGATTTGGCAACTCCAGTGATTCCCATTATCCAAAGAACAACGAATGTAATTACTGGCATTAATGCCAACTTGATTGCACTAGTGAACATAACTTGATGCAAATATTCTTGCTTTAATCTGAATTGAATACCAGCACCAACAATCAGTATACCAATTGCAAGAGCAGAATCAGCAAGGCTCTGAATAGTTTTTTCAATTGCGATATTTAATGTTAAGTCCATATAATTAAAAACTACTCCAGCGATACTTGCAAAAACAAAAGGGTTTCCTATGATTGACTTCACCATCAACATAAAACTTTTTCTTTTTGTTAGAGCGCCACTTCCTTTAGGCACGTAATGAGTGAATGCTATAATGGCTGTAATATTTGTTAGAATTAAAAGATAGGGAGAGATCGTTGCTATTACTTTTAGCCCCTCATCACCAAAAAGCGCAGCACCAAGTGCAAAGAATATATAATTATTATATCTAGTAGATCCTTGAAAAACAGAAGTGAATTGCGCTTTATCATAAGGCTCTTTTTCTTGATAGATTACGATTATCACTGCGATAACTAAAGTGGAAATCATTAAAGCAATCGTGAGCCTCAGAAACTCAGATGAACCAAGGTCAGCCTTGGAGCTATATTCAAATAATACAGCAGGGAATAAAACATAAAATAATAATTTTTCTAAGCCACGCCAAAATTCATCAGAACTAAGCCATTTTCTCCTTATTACACTACCCAAGAGTGCAATAAGAAATATTGGCAAAACACTGTAGAAAACATTATACATGATTGAATAATTTACGGTATAAAACCCAAACATGATAACAATTTATTGTTGTAAGATCAAGGAATCCTTCAAAGTATTTACATTTCTTAAGATTTGGCGAATTTTTTTAAACAGAGTAGAGTGAGTGGATTGCTCCATAAATATAGATAGAGTTTTTACTTCGCTCTTGCCCTCTTTGATAAATATCTTCCTATATCTCTTTTTAGATTAATGAATTTCTTGCCAGTTATTTCCTACATTTAAGGAAACACTCATGTTCACATCAATAGCATATATATTCTCCATTACGGATTTAATCAGCTTTGATGCCTCATCTACCTCATCTTCTGGTACTTCAAAGATAAGCTCATCATGTATCTGCAAGATCATTTTCGTTTTCATTGATCTTTTCTTGAGCCCCTTATCCAAATTGATCATGGCCATCTTAACGATATCAGATGCTAAGCTTTGCATTGGTGCATTAATTGCAGCACGCTCCCCGAATGCTCTAAGAGCATAATTTTTATTATTGATTGTAGGAAGAAAACATTTTCTGCCTATAAGATTTTTTATGAAATTATTTTCTTTAGCAAATTCTATTGACTCGCTCATATATTGTTTAATATCTGGATATTCCTTAAAATATTTTTCAATATAATCAGAAGCTTCTTGTCTAGATACATTTATTTGACGTGCAAGCCCAAAAGCGCTAATTCCATAAATTATACCAAAATTAATTGCTTTGGCCTTTCTGCGAATATCTGATGTAATTTGCTCAAGCGGAATTCCAAAAATCTGACTTGCTGTTTGGGAGTGTATGTCTTGATCTTTACGAAACGCTTGCTTCAATGGCTCAATGTTTGCAACATGGCTTAGTATACGTAGCTCAATTTGGGAATAATCAGCAGAAATCAGCTTATGCCCGCTACCTGCTATAAAGGCAGCTCTTATATTATTCCCCTCACTACTACGAATCGGTATGTTTTGTACATTCGGATTGATAGAACTCAAGCGTCCTGTGCTTGTTGTGGTTTGCAGAAAAGTTGTATGTATCTTACCAGTAATAGGATCTGCTTGTTTTGCAAGAGCTTCTGTATAAGTGCTTTTCAGTTTAGTCAAATGGCGATATTCAAGAAGTAGTAGAGCTATCTCATGCCCATCATCACGTAATTTTTCAAGAACATCCACATTAGTAGAGTATGATTTGCTTTTAGCGTTTATCTTAGCAAAGGGCAATTTCATTTCATCAAATAATATTTCTCCAAGTTGTTTTGGTGATCCGATATTGAACTCCTTTCCTGATATCGAAAAAATTTGTTTTTCTAAAACTTCAATTTTTTTGGAAAAATCAGAAGATAATTTTGCTAGGTGGTTTACATCAATTTTTACTCCTTCTTGTTCCATGTTGTGCAGTATGTAACATAATGGAAGGTCTATCTGCTCATATAAATGCAGTGATTTATTCAACACAAGATCTTGCAATAAGCCTTTGTAACACTCATGAAAATACTGAGTAATTTTTATGACATCATCTTTATCAAAAATCTGACCAGAATAGGGCCCTATAATATCTGCTATATCTTTTGATTTTTCCCCGGCGCTTAATATGTAGTCCATAATTTGAAGATCATCAAAAGACTGCATATCACAGTCACATATCTTGAGCAGAGATTTTAAATCATAGGAAATTTTTTTAATAGATTTATCTTTAAATAGATCATAAAGCTGTGTATCAAAACTAATATGAGAGTCTGAATTATTATATGAGAATAAGTCTTTATCAGAGTTTGATTGTTTATTAAATGGAATTATATATGTATTGCTATCTGTACAAATTATAAATTCTATCTTTCCATCAACATCAGTGGTTCGTGTATTTACCGCAATTATACCTAAACGCTCTATTTCTTTAGTTAGCGGTCCTAACTGACTAACTTCCTGAACCTCGATAATCTTGTTATTTGCAACTTCTTTAACTTTCTGGCTAACATCAGTATCTTCTTGCTTCTCTTGAACTTTGATATTGAATAAATTCTCTACTCTTTTATTTAGAGATTTAAATCCATTTTGATTTAGAAAATTTGATATTTGTTCGCACTCTGGCACTGCCCACCTGAATTTATCAGCATCTTGCTGGATCTCAACGTTGCGATCTAAATCTACCAGCTTCCATGATATTAGGGCATCTTCCTTATGCTTCTTGAGTAATTCCTGCTGTCTTGGGCTTTTTACTTGATCAATCGATGATAATAATCCCTCAAGATCAACAAACTGATTAATTAGCTGTGATGCAGTCTTAGGACCAACTCCTGCAACACCTGGTATGTTGTCCGACTTATCCCCCATTAATGCTTGGACGTCTCGTACTTTTGATGGAATAACACCAAATTTATTAAAGACATCTTCCTCTGTTATATATTTTGATTTGACTGGATCATACATTTTTACATGATTATCCATCAGCTGCATCAAGTCTTTGTCAGCAGAAATTACTACCGCAGACTTCCCAGAGTCAGAATATCTTTTTGCAAGAGTAGCTATAATGTCGTCAGCCTCAAATCCTTGTTTTGATAGACATGTAAAGTTTAAAGATTTTGCAGCAATCTCTACCATTTTCAGCTGTGCTACTAAGTCATCTGGAGCAGGCGGACGATTAGCTTTATATGCATCATAAAGGTCATGTCTAAAATTTTTCCCAGCAGAATCAAGTACCATTACGGCATGCTTGGGCTTAAAGTCCTTAATAAGCTTAAGTAGCATAGAGGTAAAGCCATAAATAGCACCAACTGGAGAGCCATCTGGTGAGGTTAGAGGTGGCTGTACATGATATGCCCTGAATATAAAACCATAACCATCAATGATTAATAAGGGCTCATCTTTGTTCATAATTTCTATTTAACTTCAACTATAGAATTTGCTTTTGCCAGATCATCTTGTGTATTGACTCCGATCACTAATCTAGGGTCACTTAGTTCAAAGTAGGATACTTTTTCCCCGTTTGATACGCATACTTCTATAATGTCTGTCAAATATAACTCTTTTTTAGGATTGCTATGATCTGTTATTAAACATTGATCGATATATTTTTTTAGAATGTTAGGTGCAAATACCATAATTCCTGAATTACATAATGTAATTTTTTGCTCTTGGTCATTCGCAAATTTGCTCTCAACAATACGCTGAAAATTTCTACTTTCATCGGTTATGATTTTTCCATATTGATTAGGTGGATCACACTGAAACGCAAGAGTAGTTACAGCTGAGCTGGTATTCTGCAAGTGATTGAAAATACCATTAATGATGCTTGGCGTAATTAGTGGATTATCACCATATATAACTCCTATTTGAGCATCATCATCAAAAAAATCCTTTGCCATAGATACAGCATGAGCAGTACCTCTTTGATTATCTTGATTTACAAGCTTGCAGCGATTTTCAAAGTCTGAAAGATAAGGTTCTATATGTTTTGAATATACCAAAGTAAGGTCATGTGTAACTTCATAACAATTACTCATCACCCTTTCAAGCATTGAGACTCCGCCTACTTTATGCATCACTTTGGGTAGATCGGAATTCATTCTGCTTCCTTTTCCAGCTGCTAGTATTATGATTTGCTTTTTCACCAAATTAAATCTTTAATTAGATAATCTCTCTATTACTTCTTTTGAAAATTCATAATTGCCGAATACCTTCTGCACATCATCACTTTCTTCCAAAACATCAATCAATCTTAATATCTTTTCTGCTTTTTCGTGATCATCAATCAACACTGTATTCTGTGGTTTCCACTCTAATTCTGCCTCTGTTGGTATGCCGTACTTATCATTTAAATAATCAAGACAAGGGGAAAAGGACTCAATATCAGTATAAATATTATGATCATCTTCTGTTGATTGGGCATCATTAGCACCAGATTCAATGGCGCTTTCCATTATTTCATCTGCAGATGCTACAGATGCTGGATACTCAATTCTTCCTACCTTATCAAACATGAAGCTTACGCTTCCAGACTCACCGAGATTTCCACCATATTTGCTAAAGCTACTTCTAACGTCTGATGCAGTTCTATTTTTATTATCAGTTAGTGTTTCCACTATGATCGCAATACCACCAGTGATAAAACCTTCATAACGCATCTCTGAGTAATTGTCCGTATCCGATGGATCAGACGCTTGTGCCAAGGCTTTGTCAATTCTATCTTTAGGAAGATTTTGACTTCTAGCTGCTGATATACCCGACCTAAGGCGTGGGTTATTATTTACATCAACACCACCAATTTTTGCAGCTGTTATAATCTCTCTAACTAATTTAGTAAATACTTTAGCTCTTTTCTTATCTTGAGCGCCTTTGCGATGTTGTATGTTTTTAAATTTGGAATGTCCTGCCATTGCAACAAAATAGTATATTAAAGTAGGAATCTCATTTTATCCGAAACTATAAATAAGGCAATAGGTAACTATTATTTGTAAGTACAAAGAGGCGTTGTTAAAGAATAATAGCATTATTAAAATGCATTGGTTATATTGCTCACAAGGTAACATTTTGTATATGTAGTTATTTAAATTAGACTAATTGATAAATTATGAGAATCATTACTTGGAATATTAATTCAGTGCGTTTACGCATCAATTTGCTTGAAAAACTGTGTTTAGAGCAAGAGCCAGATGTCATATGTTTACAGGAAACAAAAACAGAAGATAAAACATTTCCCTTAGATGAAATTCAAAAAATGGGATATGAGAATGTGATATATTCTGGTGAGAAATCTTATAACGGTGTAGCTATCATCTCAAAGCACAAAATATCTAAACATTTTTCATTGAATATATACAATGAAAATAAAAGACATATATGTGCAAAAATCAATGATTTTGAAATTCATAATTTCTATGTGCCAGCTGGCGGTGATGAACCAGACGTTAGTGTTAACCCTAAATATAAACATAAGTTAGAATATGTAAAATTGATGCAAGAATGGTTTGCAAGTAATAGGTCAAAACAACATGATAAAATCATTTTGCTAGGAGATCTCAATATTGCACCACATGAACATGATGTATGGTCAAGTAAGCAGCTAAGGAACGTGATAAGTCACACTGACCCAGAACGTAAAGCTTTATTTTCTCTTCAAGAGTCGTTTGGTTTTATTGATACTGGAAGGCATTTTACTGATCTTAGTGAAAAATTATATAGCTGGTGGAGCTACAGAAATAGAGATTGGAAAAAGTCCAATCGTGGCAGAAGATTAGATCATATCTGGGTGAGTGAAAATCTTGAAGATAAATTACAAGATAGCATATCTATACCATATGCTAGAGCCTGGGAAAGGCCATCAGACCATGTACCGTGTATAGTTGATCTAGATGTTAATTTGTAAGATATATATTGATACCACTTGCATCAATATAAACAAGCTTTTGCCTTTATATGTCTTTATAGCTTTTTGGTACTCGGCTCTTTTATCTTAACTTGCTTCCACATAGGTGAGCGAAGAGTAAAGATACCTCAGCGTTGCCTGTATAGCTCTAAAAAATCACTTGTGGAATGACAGTGGGAGCAAAAAATGCTCGCATGCGAAATGATAGGCTGGGGGAGTCATATGGAATGACAATGAGATTGCGTAAAGCACTTGCATGTTCAATTGTAGCCGTGTAGACAACGCCTCCTTACTTAAGATTTTTTTTACCACTCCCTGATCTTTGCGTGCTTATATTCTTTTCTGCTCTGAATCTTAGATTTGGCAAGTTTAAGTAATGGGCTGTTATTCTCGTAAGGAAAGCCCCAATAGCGATTACATATACTATGCTTTTAATGCTGTCTGCATCTGGATCATGTGAGTTCATATCCAAGTATACGCTAAATATCACTCCCCATAACACAGATATCTCTGCATTAAACGTACCATTAATGCATATTATATGTGGGTTTTTTCTCATAAGGTCACGTAATATACAACCTCCATTTGCTGTTAGGAATGCAAAAAATGGCCCCCAAAGCTCTATTGGTTCAATCTTTGCCATAATGGCAATAGTAACTCCTGTTACTATAAAGGATGCCTGACCAATAGCATCGCCTATTACAAGTACATTATCCCAAAAGCGTTTCACTATAGCATCTTCATTAGATCCCTTATTGTAATACTCTAGCAACCTTACCGTTGAGAACCCAATCAAAACTATTATCATGATATAATACATGTAAGAAGGAGTTAAGAATAAGACAACCTCATCTCTATTTACTAGAACATCACGCATTACGCCCCCTCCAACGGAGGGTAACATAGCTAGAAAGAATGTCCCAAATAATGTAGCATTATCCTTTGATGCTATTGCAATACCCGATATAGCAAAAGCTATTGTCCCAATGACGCCTATAAAATAAAACCATTTTGAATCAATAGTTTGTAGTAGAAGCACAGGGTATAAGTATGTCTTGACTACCGATCTGTACTCTTCACTATCAAAGAATTGCTTGATTTTTCGATTGAATTTATCCACCAAATCAATTGGTACAGTTTTTTTGCTGAACATAAAATGAATTGGCACTTTTATATTCAAAGGAATTTCTTTCACTTTCGATATTGCATCTAAGTGTAAGATAGCAGCAGATCCTACCACCCTATCTGCTATAAATCCATCTATATGCCCCTCAATAAGAGCAAGCAACGACTCATCATCGTTATCATATTGACGGACTATATCTTGATTCATCTTATCGCTAATAAAAAGATCAATTTGCGGATCTGCATATATTGACCCCCTTGTAACCCCTAGGTTAAAGTTTTGCAGTCTAACTTGGGCCAAAAATTCAGAAACTGATGTGAAATCTAAGTTTTTACCACTATCCTCAAACGTAAACAAAGAATCTTCTTCAAATCTATAAGGAATAGAAAAATATGCGTACTGCGCTCTTTCTTGAGTATATGCAGCACCGGATGCCATATCTCGACTACCTAATTTCAGTTCTTGCTGATGCTTTTTCCAATTTACTCTTTCGTGAATCAATTCAATCCCTATACTCCTAGATAAGATATTAGCAAGCTCAATATCCATTCCTGTAAGTTTACTCCCAGAAGCAGTCACTTTATAGAATTGATAAGGTTCCCACACATACCATCCTGATGTTAGTTGCTTTTTGTTTATACTTTCTGCACATTGCACGCTGGAAGGATCATAGTATTTCGAGTCTAATGCGTATGTTTTCTGCACGAAAAAAAGCATAAAGCTTACAAAAAATATGCTAAATAAGCGCATTTGCACAATCGCCTTTAGTTGAAAAATATTCTAGTTAAACTAACTCAATTAAATAGTGTGGTGCAAAAAGAATGTAAAGCATTTGAATGTAATTAATTAAAGAGTTGATTTTATGAGACATAAAATCAATTTGTTTGTGCGCCGAGCATGGTGTAGAAGTAGAGGGTTAAAGTCCCTTATGAGCTGAATTGAAGCGGTTCATTAGCTGACGCAAGGTTAGATCCGTGAGGGTCTGGCTGAAGGAAGCGGAAGGCAAAATAAG
>Ga0206126_10001366_pt1 | contig 29563 bp, 28 predicted proteins | sample Helgoland_Spring_5_FD_148621 | JGI IMG/M metagenome (GOLD analysis project Ga0206126, IMG submission 148621) | Pelagic subsurface seawater microbial communities from Kabeltonne, Helgoland, North Sea - Helgoland_Spring_Bloom_20160412_1 | ecosystem: Environmental > Aquatic > Marine > Epipelagic ...
AACCAGAAAATGTGGTGGGGATGCACTACTTCTCTCCTGTTACTAAAATGCCACTATTAGAAATTATAAAAACAAGCAAAACTTCCAATCAAGCAATTGCTACTTGTTATGAAATAGGAAAAAGACAGGGAAAAACATGTATTGTAGTAAATGACGCACCAGGGTTTTATGTCAATAGAATTCTCTGTCCTTATTTATTAGAAGCTCTAATACTTATTGAAGAAGGAGTAAGAATTGAACAAATAGATAGAGCGCTTAAAAATATGGGAATGCCTGTTGGTCCAGTAGCTCTTATAGATGAAGTAGGAATTGATGTTGGTGTTCATGTAATGAGTGGGAATATGACGGATTTAATCAAAGATAGAGATGGAATTAAGCTTAACCATTCTATGCCTAAAATGTTAGAAGCAGGCTTAGAAGGGAGAAAGTCTAAAAAAGGTTTTTACCATTATGTAAAGAAAAAAGGAAAAGTGAAAAAAGGAAAAGTAAATGAGGGTGTTTACCAATTTTTTGATTCTCCAAATATTAAAAAAATTAGCGATAAAGAAATTACTGAAAGGTGTATTTTAATTCTTTTAAATGAAGCGGTTTGGGCCTTGGAAGAAGGAATTATTGAAAATGTAACCGATGGCGATATTGGAGGTGTTTTTGGAATAGGATTTTTGCCATGGTCTGGTGGACCATTTAGCTATATGAACCAAATGGGACTTTCTAATATTTTGGATAAAATGAAACACTATCTAAATCTTTATGGTAATAAATTTGAGCCAAGACCTATGCTTGTGGAAATGGCAGAAAAAAATGAAAAATTTGAACTATTTACATAAGGGAAATAAACGTAATACGTTTATTTCCTCGTTAGCTATCATTAAAATAAAAAAACCAAAAGAATTGGTAGGGTAAAACCAACTTTAGTTGTTCTATTAAAGTAACTTGAAAAGTATGATCAAAAAAAGTATAAGGATGACTTCAAAATCATTGAAAAATCTAATCATCTTGCTGGTAATCAATTTTTGGGCATACTATGGTTTTGCCCAAACACCCATGCAAGTAGCAGGTACAGCAACTAAGACAGCTGCTGCATCCGGGGACTGGAGCTCAACATCAACCTGGGGCGGCTCTTTGCCCGCAAATGATGACCGAGTATTAATACCAAATGGCATCACCGTAACTGTCGATAGTATGATTGCTGAAGAATTGAAGTCTGTCCGAATTGACAATGGCGGAAAACTTCAGTTTGCTACTAACGTTAATACCGAACTGAGAACAGAATATTTGTTCAGTTCGATGATGGCTACATTGGAAATAGGAACAAGTACAAACAAAGTTTCATCCAATGTAAAGGCAAATTTAGTTTTTGCAGAAAGAGGTGGAACAACAAGTTCGTTCGACCCAGAGCGATTTGCACCAGGAGCTGTATTGATGGGAACTACGACCATGCATGGAGCGGACAAAACCAGTTGGCTAACACTTCAAACGCATCCATCGGCAGGAGCAACGCAATTTGTATTGAGTACTGCCCCAACAGGATGGCAAGTCGGTGATAAATTGGTGGTAGCTGGAACCGACCCTATTACAAATGCTTCTATTTCCAATACCTCGGAGTTTGAAAAAGATGAAGTGGTTACCATTTCTGCCATTTCGGGAAATACAGTAACATTTACACCAGCTTTGGTTAGAGACCATAAAGCACCAACACAGGCTTCCGATTTGGATGTGCATGTTGCAAATTTGAGTAGAAATATTGCGGTGTCATCCGAAAATACAAGTGTTTCTTCTATTAGTGGGGAATTTCATAAACCCAGAGGACATCTAATGTTTATGCATACTCTTAATGTAGATATAAAATATGTAGAAGCCAATAACTTAGGTAGAACGGATAAGTCCGTCATATTAGACGATTGGGATTTTGAAGATTTAGATGCCAATCAAAATACAGGACAAGCGATTTCAAACGGAGGAAAAAATCCAAGAGGTCGTTATTCAATTCATTTTCATAGAGGAGGATTAGATGTCTCCGTTTTTCCTGCTAAACCTATCACACCATTACCAACTCCAGCGAAAGTAGAAGGCTGTGTAGTCAATAATGACCCAGGATGGGGCTTTGTCAATCATTCAGCAAGAGTAGATTTTATAAGAAATGTAAGCTATAATGTAGTTGGTGGTGCATTTAATACCGAAGCAGGAAACGAAACGGGTTCTTTTATCGAAAACATTGCGATCAGAACGGTTAACCCAGCAAATCCTATTTTGACAGCTCCTCGTCCGAGAGATTCTTATACAGATGGTGAAGTAACACAAGCATTATCAGATATTAGAGAAGGGAGACAAGATTTTGCTTGGCAAGGAGATGGATTCTGGTTGCATGGTACGGGTGTAACAGTACAGGGTAATGTCGTTTCGGGTTGCACAGGGCATGCCTATGTATATTGGACGGATGGTCTGGTAGAAAAAGGCTTAGGCATGGCACGAGGCGATATTGATGCTCATGTGCCTGCATCGGAATTTCCCACTCTAAACCAAGCCTTGCACGATTGGAAATCGACTTATCCCAACTTTGTACTCGATATTTGGTATTTACTAGCCAGACCTTTTTTGAATAATATTGCTTACAATTTCGTGAGGGGTGTTCAGACTTATTATGTGCATACTGAATTTCATCGCAAAACAGACCCTACAATAACAGACCCTAACGAATGGATTAATGACTTGCCAGATGTGTACAAAGACCAATTGAATTTGGTTTTCGATGGCACGATTCTCTGGAATATCGGGAAAGTTGGTTTTGAGCATAATTATACGACCAATGTTACCATTCAAAATTCGAGATTAGTTGGTTATGGCGGTCGTTCGGGCATCGAAGACTATGGCACAAACCCTTCACCTGATTATGTACCCGATGAACCTGAAGTAATTGGGTTAGATTTGGATTATTTTCATAATACGCATCGTTGGACATTAAATAATAATACCATAGAAGGTTTTTCTGGAAATGCTGTTGGTATTGCTCTTCCTCAAAATGCTCAGGTAACTGTAAATGGCGGAATCTTTAACAATGCTGGAACTGATATTTTAATCAGTCCTCCCAGTGTGCCCATTGACGATGGGGATGAAGGCGAAGGGTTCGGAATAGGAATGCTTTCTACTAATCCCACAAAGTCGGACATTCTGATTGAAGGTGCGATTTCATTTAATAACCCAAACAATAATATTGTTTTGGATTCCCATATTTTTTATGATGAAGTGGGACAAAAAGGATTTCCCTTGTTGGATGATGCTAAAAGTGATTCGGAGTTTTTCTTAGCACCTCAAAGAATCTTCTTGAATTTCGGACCCTTTAGTAATAACGGGGTTTATTATAATGCTCAAGATGCAGACTTTGTCCCAATAGTATCCGGTGGTTCGGGAAATGCCTGTAGTTTTAGTGACCCCAGTGATTGTATAGATGATGAGTATGTCGATCAAACAAACACCCAATTATTTGCAGAACACGAAAACTCCTATTTAGGAGTTATCACCCCTGTTAGTGCAGTCCCGCACCCAATCGTAGTTGGTGGAAAAGTTGATAGTATAGCTAACAACATTGTTGATTTAGAAGAAGAGAGTGATTGTTTAACATTGTACCCAAACCCAACGAGTGATTATTTTAAAATAGAAGGCGATTTTAATAATTATTCCATTCAAATACTTTCTTCAGATGGCACACTTTATCAAAATGTATCGAATCAGAATAGTCCTATAGAAATAGACTTGAGCTCTTTACCTAATGGTTTATATTTTGTAAAAGTTACCAATCTGCAGAATAGTGATATTTGCATTCAACAAATTATCAAGACGAATTAATAAATGGCAGGTAAATTCAAAAAGAGAAACGATAGCTAACAATGTATATGACGGTCATGCCCAGCAAAAGCTGGTCACGCCGCATATACTGGACGTTGTAAGCAATTACAAAAAACGAAAAAGAATACATGAAACAACTTTCTACTTCTGCATTAGCAAAGCAAAGAGACATAGATTCTAAAGAATTATTTAAAGACCTAAGCTCAAGAGTTTGGATTTAAAAAAAGGACGATCAATGGCATTTGACCAAAGAAGGGAAAATGGCTGGCGGTGAAATGAAATACAATCCAAAATTTGGAGAGTATGTTGTTTGGCCGTCAAACCTTGATTTGAACAAAAAAATTAAATCTACCCAGACGCTTAGCTCAACTAAGATTGGAGAAAACTTCAAAGTTTCTGCTCAACGAATCAATGCTATGCTTTCCGAACTTGGTTGGATTGAAAAATCAAATATTGGTGGTTGGGAATTAACTAAATATGGTAAACGAATTGGTGGTTTTGAAATGGAAGCACAAAATGGTTCGCCTTATGTGATTTGGGATGAATCAATTTTATCAAACAAAAGTCTATTAAACTCAATTGATGCTGCAACAGGAAAGAGTTATGATGATGATGCAATTAGCAAGGAATCAACTTTTGACACAGATGAATTTCGGAAAAAGCATGAAGCAAAGTATCGAACCCAAGATGGTCATAGAGTCCGCAGTCGTGCTGAAGCTATGATTGATGATTATTTATATAACAACGGTGTTGCTCACGCATATGAAAGAAGACTTCCTGGAATTGATGAAGAAGTAATATCAGATTTTTACATCCCAGCGGGCAAAGTATTCATAGAGTTTTGGGGATGGAAGAGAACGAAAAGTATCAGGAAAGAAAAAAGAAAAAATTAGAAATCTATGCTGATAATAACTTCAATCTAATAGAGCTAAAAGACAAGGATATTGAAACAATAGATGATGTTCTACCTAGAAAGCTGAAAAAATTTGGAGTTAAAATAATTTAAGAAAACTGCTTACAACAATGGCTAAAAAACCATAGCAGCCCTGCTGGCGAGCAACACTTTTTAGCCGAACCGTTATAACTCATTAAATATTAACTTTAAAAGTGAGGCTATTAATAGCCTCACTTTTTACAAGACAAATATGAAAACAATAATATTTTCAATCGTATTTATTTTTATTTATTCAGGTTTTAAATCTCAAATAATAGTAAAAGATACAATAACAAAAAAAGTTATTTTTGGGCTACACTCAGTAGGAGCAGGTTATAACTTTAAAGATACATTAACAGGGGAGAAATTCTTTTATAGAGATATCTATATAGAACCATATATTGGATATTTTTTTAATAGAAATTTTGGTATCGGTACTATAGGAGGCTATGAATCTATTAGTAGTAATATTGATACTATAGCGAGTAAAAAATATTTCGAAATTGGCGGATTTACCAGATTTTATTACCCATTTAGGTTTAATAGTAAAAAACTAAAAGGTGTAAATTCTATATTATTTTTAACGGAGTTGTCTTACAAATTTACTACATACCAAAAAATTAACTCAATCCAATATGAAAATGTAAATAAATTGCAGTACACTCTTTTGACAATTATTCCTTTTGGTTTACAATTTAAACTATGGAAGGGGTTGTATTTTGAAATATCACCTGAATATTGGTTGTTTTCAAATAATTACAGTGAATTTAGATATAGAATTGGCATTGAATATCATATAAATAAGAATAATGGGGGAAAATAAAATAGTAAATTGTATAGCAAGCATTGTTTTATGTTTTCTTTCAACGCTTACTTTGTTCTCACAAGAGAAACATCAAAACTATTTCGGGAAAAGTTTATTTACAAATATTAGTGGCACATATATTTTTGATAAGCAGAATATATATCATCGCTATAATGAATATACATTGAATATGCAAGCAGGAATTCAAATATTGAAACCAATTTTTATTGGCTTTGAAGCACTTTCCATTTTTACGAATGGAACATCTGTAATTTCAAATAATTACTTCATTAAAGGTGGCTTTATTAGATATGAAGTATTACATAAAAAGCAAGGTGTTTTATTTTTTAACACCTCCCTTTTAAATGGAGATTATTGTACTTGCGGTAATCAAGATCCATATAGATATGACAATCTTTATTATCTAGGTTTGGAAATAGGAGGGAATGTTTTTTTTGCTCAAAGTTCATTTTATATAAATACTTCATTATCTATCAACAAAATATTAAATAATGTCCCATTAAAATATAATTATAATATTTATAAAATAGGCATAGGATATTCCTTTGGAAAGAAAAACAAAAAAAAGATCATAACATAAAATATAGGTAATAGCCACCCTTCGGGACGGCTACTACCTATATTCGGACCGTTGTAGAACATTTGAGTAAAACACATCTAAATTACAATCTGGAATAAAAAAAGTGCTTAAAAGAAATAAAATCAAATAACAACCCAACAATTAACAAGCTTTGATTTTAAGACTTTCAGCACCTACCTTTCGTTTACAATTTTACATCACTAGTATTACTTTATTATTAACTTAACAATAATTAAAACAAATTTTGGAAGCAATGAAAAAATTTATCCTAGCTAAAATTTATTTAGTTGTTATATTAATAATCTGTTCCTCGAATATATTTGCTCAAACCTACAATATTGGTCACATAAGTACAGACTTTTACGACAATGCTAGAAATAGAAATATTGCCACTGAGATTTACTACCCTTCCGATACCAATGGCGAAAATGTTCCTATTTCTATGGGTAACTTTCCAATAATAGTTTTTGGACATGGTTTTTTAATGAGCTGGGATAGTTATGACAACTTTTGGAATTCTTTAGTGCCGGAAGGATATATATTGTGTTTCCCAACAACAGAGATGGGCTTTGCCCCAAATCATCAATTTTTTGCAGAGGATTTAAGTTTTATTGCCACAAAAATGCAAATGGAGTCTCAGAATAGTAGCTCTATCTTTTATAATTCTGTATTACCAAAAACTGGAATTTTGGGCCATTCTATGGGAGGAGGAGCTAGTTTTCTTGCAGCTGAAAACAATCCCAATATTAATACTCTAGTTAATTTTGCTGCAACCGAAACCAATCCTTCAGCAATTTTAGCTGCAAGTAACATTACTATACCTTCATTAATATTTTCTGGAGAGGATGACTGCGTTGCTCCTCCTGTCAATCATCAAAACATTCTATTTGATAGTCTAAACTCCAATTGTAAAACACAAATTAATATTATAAGCGGAGGGCATTGTTATTTCGCAAATGAAAATGTACTATGCAGTTTTGGAGAATCTTCTTGCAACCCAAACCTTAATATTTTAAGAAGTGAGCAGCAAAGTGTAACCAATGATTTTTTAAAAATTTGGCTTAATTTTTCTTTAAAATCTGACCAAAATTCTTTTACAATTTTCAACGACTCTTTACAATCTTCTAATAGAATTACATATTCTCAATATTGTAATGGAACTGGTATCGTGAGCCAAAATAAAGTAGATGAAATAAATATTTATCCAAACCCAGTGACTGAAATATTAAATATTGATATCCCATTAGAATTCATTAATGGAAAGCTTGTTTTATTAAATATGTTTGGTCAAGAGTTACACAAAGAAATAATTACTAATAAATTAACCAAAATCAATCTATCTAATTTTGAAAGCGGAAACTATTTTATATTCTTGAAAAATGAGGCTGTGGTAAAGAAAAATAAAATTATAAAAGTTGTTCACTATTAGTAAAATTTTAAAATTTGGAATTTAAAAGACTATCCTTCCGAAATAAGAATAATAAATTTCTTTACTATTTTAAAAACTATTTAAATCAATTAATTCCATCCTTATTTCTTCAAAAAAAATTACACTTTAAGCTCAATAAATTTGAAGAATTAACTTCAAATGAAAAACAAGAGTTGCTCTCAAGGTTAAATTACTACAACCAGCTAAAAGAAAAATACATTCTTTCCCAAGATGCCCAAAAACTATCTGAAATAAAACTGCAAAAAAACCATAAGACTTATTATTTTGATTTGCATGAATATGGTCGGTATTTTAATCAGCATCTTAATGGACATTTTTTATTTGGAGATATTACCAAAACTCCCAAAGAACCTGGATTAGTAAAAAGTAGACCCATTAACAATCAAAACACAAATTCTATAATTTTAAAATGGAATAAAATAAGACACTTTACATTTATATCCAAGGATGATTTGCCATATGCCAAAAAGAAAGACCAGCTTGTCTTTAGAGCAAAAGTTCACTCTTCACAACCTCAGAGAATAAAATTCTTAGAAAAATACTATGGACATCCAATGTGTAATATTGGAAAAGTAAACAACAATAACCTAAATAAGCTCTGGATGGTGGAAAGAATGACTTACAAAGAACAACTTCAATATAAATTTATTCTATGTTTGGAAGGTAACGATGTTGCAAGTAATTTAAAATGGGTAATGTCCTCCAATTCTATAGCTGTAATGCCTAAACCCAAATACGAAACATGGTTTATGGAAGGTCTTCTTATTAAAGACCAACACTATATTATAATTAAAGACGATTATTCAGATTTAGAAACCAAACTTAAATTCTTTTTAGACCATCCTCAAAAGGCAAAGTTAATTGTAGAAAATGCCAATAGGCATGTAAATCAATTTAAAGATCAAAAAAAAGAAGATTTACTTTCCTTAATGGTGCTCAATAAATACTTCAATAAGACCAATTAGTAAATAGTAATAAAGATGGAAAAACTAGCTTCCTATTGTGAATATGTTAATACTCTTGAAAAAGAAAACTTACATAAAATATACCACGATTCACAATATGGTTTTCCAATACTTTCGGATAACGAATTATTTGGAAGATTAATACTAGAGATTAATCAAGCCGGTTTATCATGGACTACTATTCTAAAAAAACAAAAAAATTTTAGAAAATCATTTTCAAATTTTAATATTAAAAAAATAGCTAATTATGGAGAGAAAGAAATAAACATTCTACTTAACAACCCTGGAATTATTAGAAATAAACTAAAAATAAACGCTGTTATTTTTAATGCCAATAGAATATTAGAAATTCAAAAAAATCATGGATCATTTAGCAAATGGCTGGATAAAAACCAAACATCAGAAATAGATCTATGGGTAAAACTATTTAAGCAAAATTTCAAATTTACAGGTGGAGAAATTACCAAAGAGTTTCTTTTTAGTACTGGATACCTAAAAGGAGCTCACATAGAAACATGTCCGATTTATAAAAAATTGAATAACTTAAATCCTAAATGGAAAAATAATTATCAATAATAATGTTGAATTTATTGCTACAAAATTTTTCTATATTCTTTTAATATTTAATTTTAATTAAAACATTCTAAAATGAAAAATACTCTTTTAAAAATCACTGGTTTTTTTGCACTTGCAGTATTACTAGTATCGTTCACAAATAGCCCAAAAATCAACAGTCTTAAAATTGGAAAAAAAGCGCCAATGACCAACTACGAAATGAAAAATGTTTCTGGAGAAGATTATTCATTAGAAAAATTGGCTTTTGAAAATGGAATATTGGTTGTTTTCAGTTGTAACTCTTGTCCGTTTGTCGTAGGAAACAAGGAAATGGAAGGTTGGCAAGGAAGATATAATGAGATTCATGATTTATGCAAAAGAAATAAAATTGGAATGGCATTAGTCAATAGCAATGAAGCCAAAAGAACTGGAGCAGATTCATTTACAGAAATGCAAAAACACAGCCAAGACCAAAAATACGATGCAGCTTATCTTTTGGATGTAAATAGTAAGTTGGCAGACGCTTTTGGAGCAAGTACAACTCCACATGTTTTTTTACTAGACAGTGATTTTAAATTAATCTACAAAGGCGCTATTGACAACAGTGTAAAGTCAAAATCATCTGTTACAGAAAACTGGTTAAAAGATGCCATTATTTCTAGTGGCAAAAAAGAACCTATTCTTCTTCCTGAAACAAGAAATTCAGGTTGCAGTATTAAGAGACTTTAAAATTTAGAAATAAAACATGCCAAAACTATCTACTAAAGGAAAGGTAATGCCTTCCTCTCCAATAAGAAAACTGGTGCCCTTTGCAGAAAATGCTAAAACTAAAGGAACAACAGTTTACCATCTAAATATTGGCCAGCCAGATATTGAAACTCCAGAAGTTGTTTTAAAAGAATTAAAAAATATAGATAGAAAAGTTATTGAATACAGCCATAGCGCAGGGTTTATTTCCTATAGAAAAGGATTATCAGATTATTACAACAATATTGGCGTATCGTTAAATCCCGATAAGGAAATAATGGTAACTACAGGTGGTTCTGAAGCATTGATTTTTGCTTTTCAGTGCTGTTTTGAACCTGGCGATGAGATAATTATTCCCGAACCTTTTTATGCAAATTACAATGGTTTTGCAACATCTTGCGGTATTAAAGTAGTTTCAGTTACAGCAAAAATAGAGAATGGATTTGCGCTCCCTCCAATAGCGGAATTGGAAGCAAAAATAACTTCTAAAACCAAAGGGATTTTAATATGTAATCCTGGTAATCCAACCGGATATCTCTACAAAAAATCAGAAATGAATGCTTTAAAAGAAATTGTTAAAAAACACGATCTTTTTCTATTTGCAGATGAAGTTTACAGAGAGTTTTGTTACGACGGATCAGAACATCATTCGGCCATGAAACTATCTGAAATTGAAAATAATGTAGTATTGATTGACTCTGTATCTAAAAGATATTCTATGTGTGGTGCAAGAGTTGGTGCATTAATTAGTAAAAATCACGATTTCATGGAAATGGCCCTTAAGTTTGGACAAGCCAGACTTAGTCCACCCACACTTGGACAAATTGCTGGAGAAGCTGCTTTAAGAACTCCTTCATCCTATTTTATTGAAGTAATTGATGAGTATGTGGAAAGAAGAGATATAGTGGTAGATGGATTAAATAAAATTGAAGGCGTTATTTGCCCAAAACCACAAGGGGCGTTCTATGCAATTGCCCAGTTACCTATTAAAGATGCCGATCATTTTTGTCAGTGGATTCTTGAGAGTTTTGATTATAATGGAACCACTGTAATGATGGCTCCAGCCTCTGGTTTTTATGCCAATAGCAAGATAAAAAATCAAGTTAGAATTGCTTATGTACTTAAAAAAGACCTTCTAGAAAAAGCGGTTCTTTGTATCGAAAAAGCTTTAGAAGTTTACCAAAAAAGTTTCTAGTTAATTGGTTTTTTTATTAACCTAATTTCCGTTGCTCCATACCCAAAATCTTCATAAGAAGCATCACAATATTCAAAATATGGATGGTAGATATCCAACTCTTTCCTTATTTCATGTCTTAAAACACCTTCCCCCACTCCATGAATTACAACAATTTTTCTTTGTTTTTTGTCAATAGATTTATTTAAAAAGGACTTAAAATGAGTCATTTGTATTTTTAAAATAGCACTATTGCTCATGCCATTATGGGAATCTATCAAATTTTCTATATGAAGATCTATAACTTCCCTTTCTTTGGATCCATACTTCTCTAAATGCCTAAACTTTCTTTTTAAATCAAAATTTTTCTTATTGGTTTTTTCAGCATTTATTTTAGACTTTATCTCATGATCAAAGGCTAGATTTTCTGTTTTATAATCTTCTTGCTTTCTATCCGGAACTATTTCAGAAATTTTATACTCTTCTTGGAAACCAAAATTATTTTCCAACTCTACTCTTTCTAAATCTAGAATTTTGGTAATAATTCCATGGCCATCTGAATTTAGAAATCTTACTTTATCTCCAATTTTAAAATTCATTAACCAACTAATTCTCCATACAAATCGTAGTGGTCAGATTTTGTGATCTTCACTCTAACAAAATCTCCTATTCTACAATAGGTATGTTCATTTTTCTCTATTAATACTTCATTGTCAACTTCTGGTGAATCGTACTCACTTCTTCCAATAAAATATCCATCTTCCGCTCTATCTATTAATACTTTGTATTCTTTGCCAATTTTTTTAGCATTCAGCTCAAAAGATATTCCAGATTGTAAATCCATAATAGAGTCTGCTCTTTCTTTTTTTAGTTTTGGAGGAACATCATCCTCAAAATTATAAGCGTGGGTATTTTCTTCATGAGAGTAAGTAAAAATTCCAAGCCTGTCAAATTTCATTTCCTCTACCCAATTGTACATTTCTTGAAAGTCTTCTTCTGTTTCCCCAGGATAACCAGCAATCATGGTTGTTCTAATAGCAATATTGGGAACCATCGCTCTTATATCCTTAATTAACTTGGTTGTTTTTTCACGATTAGTACCACGTCTCATTGCCTTTAAAATATTAGTAGAACCATGCTGAAGTGGAATATCTAAGTAATTACAGATTTTTTTTTCTTGTTTCATCACCTCAATTACATCCATTGGAAATCCAGTAGGATATGCATAATGCAATCTTATCCATTCTATTCCTTCTACCTTACAAAGTTCTTTAAGCAAATCTGCAAGAGCTCTTTTTTTATATAGATCGAGTCCATAATAAGTTAAGTCTTGTGCAATGAGCATAATCTCTTTCACTCCTTTTTTAGCCAAAGACTTTGCATTGGATACTAAATCTTCAATAGAAGTAGATCTATGTTTCCCTCTCATTAATGGAATAGCACAGAAAGAACAAGGTCTGTCACAACCTTCTGCAATTTTCAAATATGCATAATGATGTGGTGTAGTTAATAATCTTTCCCCGACCAACTCGTGTTTGTAGTTGGCATTTAGTGTTCTTAAAATGTTTGGAAGTTCTTTAGAACCAAAGTAAGCGTCTACATCTGGAATTTCGTCTTCAAGCTGGTCTTTATATCTCTCGGACAAACAACCAGAAACATATACTTTCTCTACTAAGCCTTCTTTTTTAGCGTCTACAAAATCCAAGATGGTATTGATGGATTCTTCCTTTGCGCTTTCAATAAATCCGCAGGTATTTATAATTACAATAGAAGCATCATTTACCTTGGACTCGTGCTCCACTTCAAACTTATTGGCTTTTAACTGAGCCATCATCACCTCAGAATCGTAAAGGTTCTTTGAGCAACCCATGGTTACCACATTTACTTTGTTTTTTTTTAAAGTTTTGGTCTTCATTAATTTGTATTAAACGAAGAACCACTGAATAGTGATTCAATAAATGCGTTGGTATTAAAAACTTGTAATTGATCTACTTTTTCTCCTACTCCAATATATTTAACTGGAATTTTAAATTGGTCGGATATTCCTATTAAAACACCACCTTTGGCAGTACCATCTAGTTTGGTAATAGCTAAAGCGTTTACTTCTGTTGCTTTTAAGAACTGCTCCGCTTGTTCTATAGCGTTTTGGCCAGTAGAACCATCTAAAACTAATAATATTTCATGAGGAGCGTTGGGAATGACTTTTTGCATCACATTTTTAATTTTGGTGAGCTCATTCATTAAATTAACTTTATTGTGTAGTCTTCCAGCGGTATCTATTAAAACAACATCGGCATTATTTGCCTTGGCGCTCTGAAGAGTATCAAAAGCAACTGAAGCCGGGTCTGAACCCATATTTTGTTTTACAATTGGAATACCTACTCTTTCGGACCAGATTGTTAATTGTTCAACAGCAGCTGCTCTAAAAGTATCTGCAGCCCCCAACAAAACACTTTTTCCATTGTTTTTATATTGATGGGCTAACTTTCCTATGGTTGTAGTCTTACCTACCCCATTTACTCCAACTACCATTATAACATATGGCTCGTTAGAGGATGGTGTTTCGAAATTTGAAATATCTTCGATATTATTCTCAGATAACATTTCTATAATTTCATTTTTGAGCAAGTTATTTAACTCATTAACCCCAACATATTTCTCTTTTTTAACTCTTTCTTCTAATCTTTCTATAATTTTTAGAGTCGTTTTAACACTGACATCGGAAGAAACCAATACTTCTTCAAGATTATCTAAAACTTCGTCATCGACTTTAGATTTTCCTGCAACAGTTGTAGCAATTTTAGAAAAAAAACTTTTCTTGGTCTTTTCTAAACCTTGATCGAGTTCTTCTTTTTTTTGCTTGGTAAAAAAACTTTTCCAACTCATGATAACTATATTAAATAAAAAAGCTCTTTCCTTTATCTAAAGAAAGAGCTTAAAATTAAAACTTTTTTAGCTTTTATTAAAACCAGTCTTTTACTCTATCGTTATGTACTATTTCTTCTTTAAAGGTATAAGAACCACTTTTTGGGGACTTAACCATTTTAATAACTTTAGTATGTTGTTTCCCTCCTCCTTTTTGAAGAGATGCTACTGATTTCTTAGCCATGGTTTAATTATTTAATTTCTTTGTGTAATGTGTATTTCTTAAGAATTGGATTGTATTTTTTCAACTCAATTCTGTCAGGTGTATTTTTCCTGTTTTTTGTGGTAATGTATCTTGAAGTACCTGGCACTCCACTTTCTTTATGCTCTGTGCATTCTAAAATTACCTGTACTCTATTTCCTTTCTTGGCCATTTTCTTAAATTATGGGTGGCAAATATAATTTATTTATTTTTATTCACAAGGTTAGATTTGTTTTTATTTACTTGTATAATTCAATAGTTAAACTCTAATGAATATATTTGAAAAAAAATTATAAATGAAAAATATTTCTTTACTCTGCTTATCCATTATTTTATTTTCATGCAATAACACTAATGAAAATCCAATTTTAAATTCCAAAAGCGAATCACAATCCTATAAATTTTATGGCAAAGTAATTTCACAAGACTCAATAAAAAACTTAGAAGTTGAGAAAGAATCTTTAATGAATACTGGGATTAAAAGCAGTAAATTATCTGGGAGAATTGTAGAAACATGTAGTAAAAAAGGGTGTTGGATGACTTTAGACACAGGAGAAGACACATTATTTATCAAATTTAGAGATTATGCATTCTTTGTCCCTACAGACAGCGTAGAGGGTAGACAAGCAATAATCCAGGGAGATTTATTTCTAGATACTGTTACTGTTGAGATGTTAAAACATTATGCAGAAGATGCTGGAAAGTCTGAAGAAGAAATTGCTCAAATAACAGAACCTAGTTACGATATGGGATTTACTGCAGATGGTGTAATTATTGCTGAATGAAATATTCTATTGGAATAATCTTATTGATTCTAACAGGGTGTGTAAATAAAACATCCTCTGAGGATTTCCCAAAAGTCATTCTTGATCCAAATCCTACGAGTGAAATGGCGCAACAGATGCGAGAAATGACCAAAGAATTGGAAGCAATAAAAATTAAACTAGAAAAAAACGAAACTCTAGGGGAAAACCTTCTAAATTTCGAACTAATTCACCACCAACAAGTAACCGATAGTAGCTTTAACAAACCTCATATTGAGCCAATGTCCATAGCGTATGATTACGCTGTTGGAGAATTCAATAAAGACCCAAGTATTAAAAACTATTCTTCAATTATTAATAATTGTAGTAGTTGTCATCAGCTTTCTTGTCAAGGACCATTGGTTAAAATAAATAAACTTATGATTAAAAGTCTTTAAAAATTAAGGGCTGTTTTTTCATTACAGATTCAATTTCCTTGATGGTTCTTGGAACACATCCAGAGAGGTTTTCTGGTTCACCATCGGTTATTAAAATATCATCTTCTATCCTTACTCCAATATTCCACCATTTGGGATCACAAGGAGAACCTTCCTTTATATAAATCCCTGGTTCAACGGTTATAACTGTATTGGGTTGGAACTCTCCATAGGTACCCGGATCATGCACATCTAGTCCTAGATAATGAGAGGTTCCATGCATAAAATAACGCCTTAATTCAAATGGGGATTTTATTAAACCTATTTCTTGTAATCTTTGCGAGACTACTGTAGTTGCGATGGTATTGGTAATATAAAATGGATTACCCGCCTTACACTCTGCAATTGCTTTGTTCTGCGCTTCTAAAACAATATTATAAATGATTTTCTCTTCCTTGGAATATTTACCATCAACAGGGATAGTTCTTGTCACATCAGCTGTATAACCATGGTATTCTGCTCCAACATCACTTAAAAGTAAATGATTTCCTTTCATAGTTTTTCTGTTGGTTGTATAATGTAAAATACAAGAATTTTCAGCAGCTCCTACGATGGATGGATATCCAGGATATTCAGCCCCATTTAATTTAAAAACTGCTTCAACAACAGCCTCCGCCTGAAACTCTTTCATATCTGGTTTTAGTACTTTCATTAACTCGTTTTGAGCATCACATGTTATTGAAATTGCTTTTCTTAGAAGAACTAGTTCTTCTTTGGTTTTAACCTCTCTAAGTTTTGCCATCCAATTTTTTATTTCATTATCGTTAAAATCTTTATTGTATATGTTTTTTAATGAATCTAAATCTGGATAACGATTTTCTTTAAAAGGTTGGTTTGTAAAAACTGTGTCTACAATAGAGAAATCAATTTGTTCCCAAGAAAACTTGTCAATATTAAAGGACTTTTGAATGCCAAGAACTAGCTCAGAGCCTTTGACCCCTAACTTCTTACCAACCCAAGTCTCTGAATTTTCATTTCTTTCTTTAATTAATAAAAGTTCACCAATAGTATCTACACCAAATATTTGTGGTTTTTTAAAAATAATTAATGCACTGTTGGACTCGTTTAAGCCTGTTAAATAATAAAAACTAGGGTCTTGATGAAATTCATAATCTACATCATTGGCTCTAACCATACTTTTTCCAGAATAGAACACAGCCATTGCTCCACTAGGCATAAGGGTTTTTAAAGCTTTTCTTCTATCTGCATGGAAACTGGCAGGCAACAGATCTAAATCGTATATACCAAGAGTATCGAACCTTAGGTCAATAGATTGTTTTTTAAACTCTTGGGAATAAGAATTAGATAAAAAAGAAAGTAAGAAAAATATATATAAATAATATTTCATGAATCCTAAACTACAAAAACTAGTAGGATTTTTATGAAATAATTACATAAAACCGTTGGCTTTAGCTTCTGCTATAACAGTAGAAATACCTTTTTTGTTTATGGTTCTGATAGCAGATGCAGAAACTTTAAGAGTTACCCACTTATTTTCTTCAGGAATAAAGAATTTTTTAGTTTGAAGATTTGGATAAAACTTTCTTCTAGTTCTTCTTTTAGACTTAGAAACGTTATTTCCAGTGATAACTTTTTTTCCTGTAATTTGGCAAACTCTAGACATGGTATTAAAAATTTGAGCTGCAAATTAAGTTCATTTTTATGGGATTAACAAATATCATCTCCTCTTTTTCTGTTGTTGCTTGGCAACTTCTTCTAATCGCTGCTGAAAACGAGATTTCTTTTTAATTTTTTTCTTGTTAAACTCAATCTTTGCTCTGATTTTATCTTCATCTATAAGAAACTTTTTAATTCCCCACATTATACCAATATTCATGATATTTCCACAGAAGTAATAATAGCTAAGACCCGCAGAATATTTATTAAAAAAGAAAATAAACATGATTGGCATAAAATACATAATGACTTTCATATTAGGCATTCCAGGCTGGGTTTGTGCTGTCATTTGACTAGAATTGGTAATAGTGTAAATTAAAGTAGATCCTGCCATAAGAAGAGCAAATAGACTAACATGGTCTCCATAAAAGGGAATTTCAAACCCCAAATCTAAAATCGAATCAAAAGAACTTAAATCTTCAGCCCATAAAAAACCCTTATGTCTTAGAGATAAACTTGCTGGAAAATATCTAAATACAGCAATCAAAATTGGCATTTGGATAATCATAGGTATGCAGCCAGCCATTGGATTTACGCCGGTTTGCTTGTATAAAGCCATAGTTTCTTGCTGCTTTTTCATCGCAGCATTTTTATCCGTTTTTCCTTCGTACTTAGCCGAAATTTTATTCATTTCAGGCTTAATAACCTTTGTTTTTGCTGTTGACATGTAGTTTTTATAGGTCAATGGCATAATAACAATCTTAACAATTATAGTAAGAAGTAGAATAACCAAACCTATTGAAAACCCAAAAGACATTAAAAATTTAAAAACTGGATCAATAAGGTATCTATTTACCCAAGCGAAAACACTTCCACCTAAATTAATAAGATCTTCCATTTCATAATCATAAGTTTCCAATATATCGTAGTCATTAGGAACGAATAAAAACTTTAAAGGAACTATACCCATAGACGGAATAGAAGTCCTTGAAGCATAAGATTTAGTATAATTATCATCCTCTAAATTTCGGTGAACAATTTTTGTTTTACCAAGACCATCTTCACTTAATAGTATTGAAGAAAAGAACTTGTGTTTAAAAGCTATCCAATTTATATTACTTTGGAGATCGTCTTCTTCGTCTGACATCTCAGACAGATAATCTCTTGTACTACCAAAATATCTATACATAATGGTACAAATATTTCTTTCATCTTCTGCTAATTTCTCAGTCGATAATCCTTTCATGGACCATTTTAAATCAACATCAGACTTTATATCATTTTCAATATTATGGTAGTTAATTTCAAAATCAACATCATAATTACCATTAGATAAGCGGTAAGAAAATTCAAGATACTTGTCCTCAGAACCAGCATTTGCTCTAAAAACTAAAAGACTATCGTTATTTTTAACCAAATCAAAAAACAAATCACTTGTCTCCACTGGCACCACTTTCTCAGCATCTACTATTGTAAGACTCATTTGAGAAGTTTCTTTTTCAAAAAGAGAAATAGGTTTGTTTTCATCACTGAAAAAACTGTTGTAAGTCCTATACTTAAATTGACCATTTTCATCTAACTCCACCATTTCAGCATTAGTAATTCTTGCGCCTTTGGAAGAAAAAGAAAGTCTTATTTTGTCATTTTCTAGAAAATAATCTTTTTCCTCACCTTTAACTGAACCATAAAAAATTCCGTAATTCTCAATTAGTTTCTCGTTTTCTTTTTGAGCTAAAAGTTTTTGAAAAATAATATTATCTGTAGAATCTATCTCTAATTCAGCATCAGAATTAGTAGTGCTTTTAAATTCTGTTACTTCAGTGCTATTTCCGTCAGAAATAACTTCATTTGATTGACTAACTGGGTTAGTAGGACTGGGTTGCTCGTTAGGCTGATTCAAAAACATGAAAGCCATAACTACGGCACCAATTAAAATTAAACCCGTTGTAGTATTTTTATCCATTAATAGAAATTTAGAGCACAAATATATTTTTTCTTAGTCAAAAAAGGGAAGAGAATAACAAATAATACAAAGAATTTATTTAATAAATTTAATAGTATCGTTAATAACTTTGTGAATAAAGGAGACAGCTCTTATTACTTAAATTAGGGAACATCAAATATTTTTGTTCAAATCTAATTCTAATAATGTTTGCAACTCTATTTGTAAAAAAAAGAATAACTCATAAGGTTTTAGCAAAGCAATTTGTACATAAAACGCTTCGTGCAGTAGATGAAACTTTTGAAGATTTTCTAGATGCAATTTACAATGATTCAGAATTAGAATCCTACCCTAAACTAAATTACAAAGATCCTTCAGTTCTTATGCATATAATAATAGCTGGAAATATGAAGTTCTTTGAAAGAATACTTTCCAGCCATGAAGAAAATGCAGTTTGCAATTCTATTATTAAGGAAATGAGTGAGGTTTTTGAGATGGATTTTAATGAAATGAAGGAGAAATTAGAAAATTACAGCTCCTTTATCTCAAGAGTAAACCACCCATCTAAAAATATATTATACGGCATGTCTAAATCTGTATTTTTTAAGTTTAAACTAGGAAAATACCAAGATGATTATTTTGCACAATTGAATACCCCTAATCCTATTTTCTTGAAAAAAATTGATTCCTTAATTGAGAATTATATTTGGGATTGGAAATCGATTTTTGAAAAATCTAAAATAACTTACTAACTAGTTAAGTGCAAAATTCTTAATAGCCATTTCTTTTATATCATTGCCTATTGCTAAACAAGCAGTTGCTGCAGGCGAAGGTGCGTTTAAAACATGAATACTATTGGAAGTATATTCTATTCTAAAATCATCTTTGGTATCTCCATTTTGACTTAACAACAAAGCTCTCACTCCTGCTCTACCAGGTTTAATATCATTCATGGTTAACGAGGGAATTAATTTCTGTAAAGTTTTTAAAAATAGTTTTTTTGAGAAAGCTCTTCTATACTCGTTAATACCATAAGAAGCATTTTTAAAGAAAAGTTGCCAAGTTCCTCTATAGGTTAAGGCATCAAGTGAATCGTTTAGACTAAAATCAGTTTTATTGTAACCTTCCCTTTTAAAACTAAAAACAGCATTTGGACCACATTCAACATCCCCATTCACCATTCTTGTGAAATGAACCCCTAGAAAAGGAAAAGCAGGGTCAGGAACAGGATATATTAGATTATTTACTTTGTTTTTGGCATGGTCTTCAAGTTCGTAATAATCCCCTCTAAATCCAACAATTCTCTCCTTAAGTGGTATGTCATCGCTTTTGGCAAGTCTATCTGCCTGAAGCCCACCACAGACTATTAGGTACTTTGATTTTATAGTCTTATTCTGTGTTTTAATTATCTTTGAATCTGCTTGGTTTTCGATAGATTTTACTTGCTGAGAAAGCAAGACTTCACTATTCTCATTCCATCCACGAGCAACATCTACCATTTTTTTTGTTGCCATCACATAATCAATTATTCCAGTACAAGGAACCCAAATTCCTGCAATTCCATTTACTTCTGGTTCAATATCCTTTATTTGATTGGCATTAATTTTTTCAATCCCTTCCGTATTATTTTCCAAACCATTTTTATAAATCTTATCTAAAAACTTAAATTCTTTTTCATGAGTAGCAACTACAACCTTTCCACAAACATCGTGGGTGACCTTATGCTCCTTTGAGAATTTAACCAACTCATGTCTTCCCAAAACACAATTCCTTGCTTTATTAGATCCTGGAGTATAATACAATCCTGAATGAATGACCCCAGAATTACTTCCAGACTGGTGTTTTGCTAACTTATCTTCTTTTTCAATAAGAACTAGATTCTTGTTAGGAAAATGCTGTTGTAATTTGTAAAAAGTTGCCGCACCAACAATTCCACCACCAACAATAGCTATGTCGAATATTTTATCCATAGCTTTCTATAGAAATCTCTTCTTTTGGTACTTGAAAAAGTAAAAGCAAACCAACTATAAAAAAAACTACCAATGCTACGATTGAATTTCTCATGCTACCAGTAACCTGTTCTATGAAACCATAAGAAAACATTCCTATTACAATACCCAATTTTTCAGAAATATCGTAAAAGGAGAAGAAAGAAGAAGTGTCTTTAGTTCCAGAGGGAATATACTTTGAATAAGTACTTCTTGATAAAGACTGAATACCACCCATAACCAAACCAACAAAACCTGAAATAAGATAAAAATGAATGGGTTCATAAACTAGTAAGGCGCTTAAACACAACAAAATCCAAATAAATACTACCAATTTCAATGCAAACAAATTCCCTTTAAACTTTGAGATTTTGGAAAGTAAAATAGCTCCTGGTATTGCAATTAATTGTATAAGTAAAACACCAATAATTAAGCCCATCTTGGCATTAGCACCTTCTCCCCAATTTACTTCTTTGGTGCCAAAGTATACAGCAACCAACATTATGGTTTGTACTGCCATACTGTAAACAAAAAAAGAGTAAATAAACCTTTTAAGTCTCTTAGTTTTCATAATGTACAACCTTACCTTGTTCAGCTCTAAAATCCCTTTTTGATAAGTGGATTTGTCCTTAATTCTAATTTTCTCTCCCCTAGGAAGACTTTTGAAAGTAATTTGAGAAAAACAAAACCACCACAAGCCAGTTAGTGCAAAACATAATCTTGTGTAAAAAGCCCGCTCATTTTCTTGAGCGTTAAAAATTAAGACCAAACAAAGTACTAGTAAAATAACACTACCAAAATAACCCATAGAAAAACCACGGGCAGACAAACTATCGTGGTCTTTTTTTTCTGCTATTTCAGGAAGAAAGGCATTGTAAAAAACCAAACTACTCCAAAAACCTATTCCAGCCATCACAAACAACAACATACTTATTTCCAGGTGGTTTTTATCAAAGAAAGAAAGAAGCACGCAACAAAAAGAACCTAAATAACAAAAGAATTGCATGAAAGCTCTCTTGTTACCAGTAGAATCTGCAATTCCTGATAAGACTGGAAGAATTAGAACTAACAATAGAAAATAGCAGGAGCTTAATATAGTAATTAGAGCAGTGTTGATAAACTCAAATCCAAAGAAAATAACTTTTTCATCTACATAGCCCTCGTAAAAAACTGGAAAAATTGCACTAGAAATTACCAAAGGATATACTGAATTTGCCCAATCGTAAAAAGTCCAGGCTTTTTGAATTTTCTTATTAGATTTTAGCATTAAATTATTTGATTATTATAAACTCAACCCTTCTATTTTTGGCCATACTAAACATAGAAGCTCCCTTGGAAGCAGGTTGGTCAGAACCTAAATCCTCAGCAGTAATTCTATCTGAAGAAATTCCATTTTTTAATAAAAAATCCTTTACTGATTTTGATCTGTAATTACCTAAATTCTTTAAAATTTTGTTTTCTGGATCATCATTTATAGCTTGTTTTTCTAAATTATCAATATGTCCGTTTAACTGTAATTTCAAATCTGGATTATTTTTTAAAATATCTATAACATTATTTAAATTGTTATCGAACATAGGGTCTACAGAATAACTCTCTACATCAAAATATATCGAATACTTTTTAAGTTTTACATCAATTGGTAATTTTTCGTCCACCTGGACATCAAGATGGTAGACAATGGATTCTCTTTTCTTTTTTTGTCCTTTGTTGCAGTCGCATAAATCAGGATCTTCTACTAAAACAAGCTCAACATTATCTATGTAATAATATGCGTTAGGAGATTGAATCCCAGGAAAATCATCAGACTTAGTAAGTTTTTCATATTCGGTATCCTTGTTATTAAAAAAATTACCTATTGTGATATACTTTTCTTTTCCATCTGCTTGGTAAACCCCGCAAACAGTTTCCCACTTATATCTTGACTTGTATATTTTACTTTTTTCATTGGTTACCACAGCAGATAATTCTGCTTTATCATTGAAAATAATGTCGCCTTTTTTATCTAGAGTAACTGGCTCTTCACTAATGTAAGCTCCTATATTGTCGATTGCGTACTTACTTAAATCTGATAAACTTACTTGGATATTTACGCAGTAGTTAAGTCCACTAGCAAGTGGTTTAATAAGCATGGATTGAATGTATGTTCTAGGTTTTTGGTTATTGTAACTATAAGTTAATATTCCAGCATAATTTTCTCCTTCTTTAGGGAATTCCTTTCCATAGATATTTTCAGGTGTGCCAATATCTCCAGGTATACTACTTGAAAAAAGATCTGCTTTTAAGGAGGTAGGAGAATACCAATCTTTGGCAACATTAATTTGGTTTAATTTTTTAAGTTTTCCATCTATACTTTCAAAACTTGGATTAAGAACCAAATTATTATCTTCTTGTGATTTATAAGAATTTAATGACAATAATAGGAACAAGGTATAAACTAATTTAATTCTCATTTTTAGTTGTTTGATTTAACACTTTCTATAAAACATTTAACTTTCTCTGGATCGGTATCTGGATATACTCCATGCCCCAAGTTAGCAATATGTCTATTGCCAGCAAAGTTATTAAGCATTTCTTTGGTCTTTTTCTCTATAAGTTTAAAATCTCCATACAAAACACAAGGATCTAAATTCCCTTGTAAAGTCTTTGTATTAGCAAATAAATTAATTGCTTGACCAATATCCATAGTCCAGTCTAAACCAATTGTGTTACAATTTAAATTTTTCATGCTTTGAAGTGCAAAAAAAGCTCCTTTACTGAAAACAGTAAGAGGAACATCATTAATAGCATCACATATTCTATGGACATATTTCATGCCAAATTCGTTGTAATATTCTGGAGACAATATCCCTGCCCAAGAATCAAAAATTTGCAATAAATCTGCTCCTGCCTTAATTTGCAATTTCAAATATTCAATGGTAGTAATCGTAATTTTCTCCAAAAGTAAATGGGCTAGTTCTGGCTCTCTAAACAAAAAACTCTTTGCTTTACTAAATGTTTTAGAACCTTGACCTTCTATCATGTAGGCAAATATTGTCCATGGAGCGCCAGCAAAACCTATTAACGGAACACGTTGAGAAAGTTCATTTTTAGTGATTTTTATTGCTTCAAAAACATAAGATAAATGATCTTCTAAATTGGAGGTATTTAAAGCATCAATATTGGCTTTACTTTCAATAGTTTTGGGAAAGTAAGGCCCTTTTTTTTCTATCATTTCATAGGAAAGCCCCATGGCTTCTGGGATTACTAATATATCTGAAAAAATAATTGCTGCATCAACTCCTAGAATATCTACAGGTTGAATTGTAACCTCTGCAGCCAAATGCGGAGTTTCTACCAATTCTTTAAACCCACTTAATGAATTTCTTATTTTTCTATACTCAGGAAGAATTCTACCCGCTTGTCTCATCAACCAAACTGGGGTTCTTTCAATATTTTTACCATTTGCTGCTCTAAGTATAAGATCATTCTTTAAATTCATGGTGTAAATGTATAAAAGACTCTCATTAAAAAATATATTGTGTAAAACAAGTTCAATAAATGTTATTGTTTTTTGGTCTTTTTTCTTGAGCTTCCAAAATAACTGGTCCCAAACTAATGTAACAAATAATTATTCTAACGATACTATTGTAGTAGTAATTACTAATGAAAATAAAGAATTAAGAGGCTTATTAATAAGTGAAGATTATAATTCATTAACTGTTCAAATTGCCAATGAGAATAAAAAGTATAATAAAAATGAAATTAAATCCTACAGGTTTATTACAAGAAATCAGATAAAATCTATAAAAGAATTTAAAAACCCAAACCCTATATATACTAAGTATTGTTATTTTCCATCTGCTTATATAACTGAGAGGGGGAATGTAAATACAAACTCCCATTACTTTTTAACAAGTAATTCAAAAATAGGAGTTCACGAAAATTTTGAAATTTCAGTTGGAAATATATTTATTTATAATGTGTTTTCTTCACTTACCTATTCCAAAAAAATAAACAATTCCTTCACTACTGGAATATCTCTTATTGGCAGTATAAATCTACTAACTAACTTAAACGGAATTAATGAATTTAATAGTTGGGGTTTTATACCAAGAATCACTTATGGAGATAGTTTTCAAAACACAACAATTGGAATAATAGGATATCACCTTCCATTTTTAGAGGAGTTTTATTACGGAGGATATTTGGCAAGTCAAAAGAAAATAGCAGAAAGATTTACTCTAGCTGGGGAAATAGTTGGAATCACAGTAGATGGAATTCAAATAGGATTAATTAATAATATTATAATAAATTTTGCTAGAAATTTTAGAGAAAACTGGAGTTTCGGAATCACAGTTATAAATATGGAAGCAATTAATAATGCTTTAGGAATTGACGCAATTGTAGTTCCATATATAGGACTGCAAAAAAAGTTCTAGTTATTTAGAAAGTAGAACATAGCCTTTCAAACTCTTTTCCTCTCCAGATTGGCTGTCTACTAAATCTATCTTCCATATATATGCATCTGATGATAATGCATTGTTTTGGTATGTACCATCCCATTTTGCATTGAAATCATTCGTGCTAAATATCAACTCTCCCCACCTATTAAATATCTTAAAACTATAATTCTCCACCGATATCTTATCTCCCACTGGAAAAAAACTATCGTTCAACCCATCCCCATTCGGAGTAAACGAATTTGGTAAGAAAAATGCATACTCCCCCTCTACTATCTGGGTCCCATAAACCGTATCTGAACATCCATTCTGATTCTCTACATACAACTGTATATAATACTGTTGCTCTATTAATCCAGAAAAATTATATATAGGATTCTGCACATAATCACTGCCTATCATCGTATTGGTACTATCGTAAAACGTCCAATCAAAATATACTACATCTGCACTCGACGTATCTACAAACTGTACCGAAGGGTTTAGAATAGAAGCAGGATTAGGGCGGGAAGTAAATCCAGCTACTGGATAATCGAATACATCTATGTAATTAAAATAAGTAGTATCATTTGCACAACCATCCGAATTTGTAATATCTAAAGTAACATGATACGAGCCTGGAGTATTGTAAATCGTTACTACAGTATCTAAATTATTGGAATAAAATCCATTCCCTAAATCCCAATCACAACTAGCTACCTGAGAAACAGCGGTATTGTTATAAAAATAAACCTCTACTGGCCAACATCCACTGGTAGTATCAGCTGAAAAATCTACCGTAGGCAAATCATACCAACTAACTAAAATAGAATCAGAACTCTCCGGTGTCTCGCAATTATCACTAATAGTCAAATAATAATAAGTAGAATTGCTTACAGGCGATACATTTATACTGCTTTGTGAACCTATAGAAATCCCATTATCTAGTGTCCATGAGTAGTTATAAGGGCCTCCATTACCTCCAAAAGTAGCAACACTAATATTCAAACTATCATAGGGACATACTGAAACTGAGGATAAAGAATTAGTCAATATTGGTGGATTAAGAGCTACTAATACCGAATCGAAGTCAGATACGCAGTTGAAAGAATCTACAACACTAACTTTATAATATTGTGAATAAGTAGGAGAAACATCATGAGGTCCATTGCCACTTATACCATTCCAACTATAACTGTAAGGAAGCGTTCCACCTGTAGCTGTTACACCAACTGTCGCTGTACCTCCAATACAAATTATAGTATCGTTACTCATAGAAAGAACCATGGGAACACCATCAGGGATAATAATCATAGTATCTGCGTAACATCCAGCAGTATCTAAAGACCTTATTACATAACTACCGGCGCCCAAACTATCAAAGAGAAAAGAGGATATTACATTGCTATCTGAAAAAAGAACATTTGTATAATTTCCATCTATAAGTTGAATGATCCATGGCGGACCATCGATTCCCCCTGGGACTCCAGAGATAGAAGCATCACTACCACCGTAACAGGTCAAACTATCCACAGTAGGAATTGGAGCAAGACAAGGGCCTGGACAAATTGGCTCGATAAACGAACTAGTAGATAAACTACAGGTGTTATCATTGGTAAAGTAAGCGGTAATTGCACAGCTTTGATTGCCACTACTGAAAATATTATTTATGTTATAATTTAGTGGGCTAGTGAATGGAGGATTATAAATTACAGAATCTCCAGAGCAATTTTTAACAACTAAAGATCCAAAAAGAGGTGCATTATTAAATTCTATAACGCCACTAATATCATAAGTGCCAGACAAAGAATCACAAGATGTAACACTTGCATTAATGTAAGTCATGTCGCATGGATTTAAAACATTACAATTTGTACCACCAGAACCACCTGACTGAACAAGAGATATATTTTGAACGACATTTGCATAATTGGTTACTAAAAGAACATAAACCTCACCAGCTAATGCATTAGAAATGGAAGGTGTTTCGATATTTGAAGCAGAATAGCTACATCCCTGTTGGGTACAAACTGGGCCAAAAAAACCTCCGCAACCAGCTGGTAAATCTGGAACTATGTCAGCAGCAGAATAAGAATTACAATTTGCTACAGCATTTACTAAATTTGGAAAAGGACCCCACATAATAAAATCTATATCTTGAGCTGCAGAAAGAGTCATTGAAAGACTTCCAGTTTGAGATATCTCTAAATAATACCATGCTGGATTCGGGGAAGAAAACAAACAACCATAATTGTTTCCAGGATTAGATGTGCTTGCATCAGGGACTCCACTATTGGCCTGAAAAGTTAAACCAGTATTTGTACAAATCCCAGACATATTTGCACAATTTGTATTGGTTTGACCATTTAGGCTAAAACAAAATAGACTTAAAGTAAATATTAAAAAAAATCTCATTTTTCAGTAAGTTCTAATTTTCTTCGTCTTAAAAGCACGAGTTCATATTTAATTCTTTTTACCCAAATTTTATTATTTACATCATTGGAGTCAATTGCCTGTAATTTAGTATTGTAAGCAGTAATCATTGAATTAATATGGTCTATGCCAAAGGATTTAATATTATCTTCTAAAGAATTGTAAGTTTTCCTTTCACCACTCTCTACAAATATTAAAGTATTAGATTTTTGATTAATAGATTGGGATATAATTGAAAAAGAAGAGAAACAAAAAAGAACTAAAAGTAAAATTGCATTTAGTGTTAAAGAAATTGAAAATGATGTGATTTTCATATTCTAAATATAGTGAAACTCATGAATAATGCATTAACTATCTAGACAATAGCACATAACCATTTAGACTCTTTTCCTCTCCAGATTGGCTGTCTACTAAATCTATCTTCCATATATATGCATCTGATGATAATGCATTGTTTTGGTATGTACCATCCCATTTTGCATTGAAATCATTCGTGCTAAATATCAACTCTCCCCACCTATTAAATATCTTAAAACTATAATTCTCCACCGATATCTTATCTCCCACTGGAAAAAAACTATCGTTCAACCCATCCCCATTCGGAGTAAACGAATTTGGTAAGAAAAATGCATACTCCCCCTCTACTATCTGGGTCCCATAAACCGTATCTGAACATCCATTCTGATTCTCTACATACAACTGTATATAATACTGTTGCTCTATTAATCCAGAAAAATTATATATAGGATTCTGCACATAATCACTGCCTATCATCGTATTGGTACTATCGTAAAACGTCCAATCAAAATATACTACATCTGCACTCGACGTATCTACAAACTGTACCGAAGGGTTTAGAATAGAAGCAGGATTAGGGCGGGAAGTAAATCCAGCTACTGGATAATCGAATACATCTATGTAATTAAAATAAGTAGTATCATTTGCACAACCATCCGAATTTGTAATATCTAAAGTAACATGATACGAGCCTGGAGTATTGTAAATCGTTACTACAGTATCTAAATTATTGGAATAAAATCCATTCCCTAAATCCCAATCACAACTAGCTACCTGAGAAACAGCGGTATTGTTATAAAAATAAACCTCTACTGGCCAACATCCACTGGTAGTATCAGCTGAAAAATCTACCGTAGGCAAATCATACCAACTAACTAAAATAGAATCAGAACTCTCCGGTGTCTCGCAATTATCACTAATAGTCAAATAATAATAAGTAGAATTGCTTACAGGCGATACATTTATACTGCTTTGTGAACCTATAGAAATCCCATTATCTAGTGTCCATGAGTAGTTATAAGGGCCTCCATTACCTCCAAAAGTAGCAACACTAATATTCAAACTATCATAGGGACATACTGAAACTGAGGATAAAGAATTAGTCAATATTGGTGGATTAAGAGCTACTAATACCGAATCGAAGTCAGATACGCAGTTGAAAGAATCTACAACACTAACTTTATAATATTGTGAATAAGTAGGAGAAACATCATGAGGTCCATTGCCACTTATACCATTCCAACTATAACTGTAAGGAAGCGTTCCACCTGTAGCTGTTACACCAACTGTCGCTGTACCTCCAATACAAATTATAGTATCGTTACTCATAGAAAGAACCATGGGAACACCATCAGGGATAATAATCATAGTATCTGCGTAACATCCAGCAGTATCTAAAGACCTTATTACATAACTACCGGCGC
>Ga0206126_10001367_pt1 | contig 29558 bp, 25 predicted proteins | sample Helgoland_Spring_5_FD_148621 | JGI IMG/M metagenome (GOLD analysis project Ga0206126, IMG submission 148621) | Pelagic subsurface seawater microbial communities from Kabeltonne, Helgoland, North Sea - Helgoland_Spring_Bloom_20160412_1 | ecosystem: Environmental > Aquatic > Marine > Epipelagic ...
AGGTTGCCTGTTACCTGTAGTTGAGCACTTTACGGTCATTATCCATAAGCACGCAGGTATTGAACGTAATGAAGCGGCCATATCTGCACGACAGGCATTCTTCCGCCCCTACGATAGCAGGGGACCGCCACAGATCTCCTGAAAATAAAAAACATAACTATTATTTTTTTGGAGAACAACATGAAACGCTTGTTAAGTATTGCGATCGCGGCTGCGTCCGCGAACCTGCCACTGTCCGCTTTGGCGGAAGATCGACCGATGGAGCACGTTATCGTCTCTGTTCCCATTCACAAGCAAGAAGCGGATACCGCGCTACCTGTTACTATTATTACCGGTGACGAATTGCGGCGTCAGGCGGCTGCGACTATTGGCGAGACTCTGAGTAACCGGGCCGGGATTGCTAACGCAACTTATGGCCCAGGTGTGGGTCGTCCCGTTATCCGTGGTCAGCAAGGACCAAGAGCTATAACCCTGCAGAATAATATTCTCTCTGCGGATGTTTCTAGCCTAAGCCCAGATCACGCGGTTACGGTAGAAGCCCTGCTGGCCGACAGTATCGAAGTATTACGCGGCCCTTCGACTCTACTCTTTGGTGGTGGATCTATTGGCGGGGTGGTTAACGTTATTGATAATCGTATTCCCAGAGCACCCATCGACGGTGTGCAAGGGGCGGTAGAGTATCGTTACGATGACGTATCCGCCATGGATAACGGCACCGCGCGACTGGAAGGAGGCGACGGTCGCTTTGCTTTCCACCTCAGTGGCACGATACGCAAAACCGACAATATCGATATCCCGGGGTTTGCTATTGATGAAAAAGCTCTTGAACAACAAGAAGAGCTGCTGGGGCATCACGATGAGGAAGGTCACGAAGAAGAAGGTCACGAAGAGGAAGAGCTAGAAAATACGGAGGGTTTTATTGCTAACACGGATAGCGAAACCGATGTCATTACCGGCGGCTTTAGCCTCCAGTTTGGCGAAGGTAACTGGGCCGGCTTCTCCGCTAGTCACACTGAAAGCGAATACGGTCTTCCCCCGGGCACCCACGAGCACAATCATGAAGACGAGCATGGCGATGGTGAGCATGGGGAAGACGAGGATGATCATGAAGACGAGCATGAGGGCGAACATGAAGAACATGCTAGCGAGGAAGAAGCTGAAGAATTCATCCGCATCGATATGAAACACACTCGTTACGATGCCATGCTGCACCTAGAACAACCCGCTGAATGGATAGATTCGATCCGAGGCTTTATGACCTATACCAATTACGAGCATAAGGAATTGGAGGGCATTGAAGTGGGTACGCTATACGCTCGCGAGACTTGGGAAACACGGGCCGAGGTGGTTTATGATGCCTTATTGGGCACAGAAGCCGTAGCCGGCTTGCAGGCAAGGGCAGATGAGTTTGAAGCAACTGGGGTGGAAGGTTATGTACCCAAAACGGACAGTAGCGAAATCGGCTTGTTCCTGATCGAGGATTTCCACAGAGATAGTTGGACCTATGAGACCGGCTTGCGGGTTGACCTAGTGGAGCGCGACCCTGACACCCAGGCCGCCGGCAAAGAAAACTTTAGCAGTGTCAGCGTTTCCGGTTCGGCATTATGGCAGTTTAGCGATAGTTGGCAGGCGGGCATTTCCCTGTCCCGCTCAGCCCGTGCGCCAGCTACAGAGGAGCTGTTCGCCAATATCGAAGCCATGGATACGGAAGCGCTAGTGCCCCATCCCGCTACTGGTGCGATCGAAGTGGGTGACGCAGATCTCGGTGAGGAAGTTTCACTGAATGTAGACCTGGTCCTGAAGTGGTATTCGGAGCGCTCTTGGGCAGAAGTCTCTTTGTTCTATAACAGTTTTGAAGACTATATTTTTCTGATGAACAGCGGTGAAGAAGTGGATGAGGTGCCTGTCTACCGTTACGAACAGGAGGATGCTGAGTTTGTAGGTCTTGAGTTGGAAAGTAACTTCCACCTGACTGATCTTGGTAGCGGAGCACTTTTCCTGGGGATTCGCGGTGATATCGTTTCCGGTGAATTCGACAGCAGTGGTGATGTTCCCCGTCTGCCTCCTATGCGTATCGGCGGCAAGCTAAGTTGGACCGGAGATGCTTTTAGCACTTGGGTTAGCGTACTTAACGCCAGCGACCAGCAAGATCCGGGCAATGTCGAAACCGAGACCGACGGTTATACTCGTTGGGATATTGGAGCCGATTATCGCTTTAGGGTGACTGACGATAGTGACCTGCTGGTCTTTATGAAGTGGAAAAATATTGGCGACGAAGAAATTCGTCTTAGTACATCGTTCTTGCGTAATTATGCACCGGAAGTGGGTGAGTCGATAGAAGCTGGTATTCGTTTCACCTTTTAATAGCAGTTAATTTTAAGGCTGCCCTCTTGTTTAAAGAAGTCTATTGGCTTTGGCACACGAGAGGGCTTTATAGGTTAACGACTTAACTTTGCGTTTTTATAAGCGAAGAATGAAGGCAGTGCTGCGGCAATAATCGTGGCCCCTATCACCAGCAGAATAAATAAAAGATGATTTCCTGAGAAAAGGGTAAAGTCCATCTGTAAGCCAAAGCTTGATATCAGCAAATCCTTGCTAAGTAACAAGCTAAAAGATAACCCCGATAGTGCAATAACAAGACTGAATAAACTGATCAATAACGCTTCCATCTCGATTAACAGAAAGAGGTAAGTTGGTGGTGCGCCAATCACCCGTAACAAATGGATCTCATGCTCACGTTCTCTGATGGAGGCTAACATCATCGCACTTAAACCTAGCAGGGAAGCAATTAGAATAAGGCCTGAAATTAGGCGTAGGGTGTTTTCCAATATCTGCATCATTTGCCATAGCTCTGACAGCGCCACACCCGGAAGAATAGCGGTTAGTGGTTCTTGTTGATAATTATTTATATCCCGCTGCACGCGGAAGGTGTTCATTCTGGAATTCAGGCCCAGCATAAAGGCGGTAACGGTTTTGGGTTTAAGGGTTCTCGAATCTAGTTGATCTGTAGTGATATTACTGCCGGGTATTTTTACGCCCTGTTGCCAATCAATATGAATGGCTTCTATACCTTGCAAGCTAATATGAACGGTCTGGTCTACTGGTGTGCCTGTGGTGGCTAAGATACCAGTGACGTTAAAGGGCCGGTCGTCATGTAGGCTAAAGCTAGTTTTACCAAGGCCGTGGGCCAGTACAATTTTATCACCCAGTGAATAGCGTAATTTTCTGGCAACTTCTGAACCGAGTACTACATTAAATAAATCGCTAAAAGGTTTGCCTTCGGCGAAAGCTAACTGACGCTTATTACCATAGCTAAAGTATTTAAAATAATCGGTGGAAGTGCCCATTACTCGGTAGCCCTTATGGGAGTCACCCAGCGAGATAGGAAGCGCCCAAGCCACGTTGGAATTCTTTGCGATGGTTTGATAAGTCTCCCAATCAATATTATTGGTCGGTGAGCCAATTCGAAAAACGGAATAGAGCAATAAATTTAAGCTGCCGGTCCTGGCACCAACAATCAGGTCAGCGCCTGAAACCGTGCTATTAAAACCCTCTTTAGTTTGGGTGCGGATATGTTCTACACCTAGCAGTACAAAGATACTAACACTCATTGCAAGAATGGTGAGCAGTACCGAGCCTTTTCGATTGAGTAAACTTTTGGAAGCTAAGCGAAAAAAAATCAGTTCTCCGCTCCTATGATATTAATATCTGCCAGAGCATCAATCCGATTAAAATATTTTGCTAAAGACATATCATGACTAACAAAGAGCAGGGTGGTGTTATGTTCAGAGACCATCGCCATTAACTCCAGCATAAAATTATCGCGATTGTCCTGGTCCAGAGAAGAAGTGGGTTCGTCGGCAATCAGCAGTTCCGGTTCATTAATCATTGCCCGAGCGATAGCGATACGCTGTTGTTGACCGATACTCAGTTTTGCCACCGGTTGTTGCCAATCGGCAGGGTCGATGAAAAAGTTGGATAATAGGGACTTAATATCGTCCTCTAACGACAACGATGTTTTTCCTTTGGCAAATTGGTGTGCGAGCTTAATATTATCGATCGCATCGAGATAGGGGATAAGATTAAACTGCTGGAAAATATAGCCAATATGATCAGCTCGAAAGCGGTCCCGCTGCCGGCGGCTTATCTTATCTAGCCGCTTACCCATGACAGAAACTTCACCGCTATCAGCCTGCAACATACCGCTTAAGAGATTAAGCAGCGTCGATTTCCCGCCGCCGGAGGGCCCGTGGACAAACACTTGTTCGCCAGCAGCCACTGCCCAGCTCTTGATATGCAATACCTGCTTTACCGGTGTGTCGGGATAGCTGTAACGGATATCTTTTAACTGAATAGTCATAAACGGTTGCAGTCAGTAACGGCCTGTCAAAATATAATGATACACAGTATCATGCTGTGACGCGAAGTTAATTAACAGGTGTAAAGATTGAAAGCGTTGTCGCTCTATAAAATAGCAGTTTTGCCTATCGTATTCTCTTTAATAGCTGCGACTATGGCACCGGCAGCCAGTGCCTCTGCTGCCGCTAATAAACCTGCAAAACCGGACAAGTTTAAAACTATAGAATGGCCTGATTTAATGCCTCAGCAAGACCTGGATGCTCTATTAGATCCACCGGAGTATCTGGCGGATATCGAAGACGGCTCACCTGAAGATCAAATTAGCAGTCAGATTAGTTCCTCCATTGCCGCAGCCAAGGATGACCGTTACCAGCAGGCTTTGGTCTCTACGAGTATAAGGCCAGAAATGAATGGCCAGGCTATCCGTATACCTGGGTTTATCGTGCCGTTGGAGTTTAGTGGTGACCAGATGATTACGGAGTTTTTTATTGTGCCGTTTTTTGGGGCTTGTATACATGTACCGCCGCCGCCACCGAACCAGATTATCCATGTGAAATACCCCGAAGGCTTTAAACTTGAGGCTTTGTATAACCCACTGTGGCTCTCTGGTGTGCTAACAACGATCTTGATCGAAAACGATATGGCAGCAGCTGCTTATTCCATGGAAGTGCATCTAATGGAAGACTATAGCGAGGGATAGTGATTTAGTCGGCCGCTTCAATACAGGCCAATAACTGATTTTCCCACCGCTCGGAAAGCTCGATAGCAATAATTTCAATACGGCTTTCCATGCAGTCGTCCAATTCAATTTCGGTGAGTGCATCACTGGTTAGGTTATAGCCATAAATACCATTGTCAGTGATAAAAACAGCTTTCATTCTTTCGGCGATAATACTGTTTAGAAAAGCAAATAGTTTTTGGTGGCTAAAGACTTCTGTCGGTGCAAAGCGCCAACCAATACTACGGAAGCCCTCGCCTTGATTGACGGCCTTGATGTAACCAGATGCGGGTATGCAGTCGTCGTTCAAATTTTTGTCAATCGTTTCTTCTTGATGATGGTGGTGGTGCAGGGAGTGGGCCGATAAACCCGTCGTGCCATGCAGTAAGTTGATGGGTATCTTGCCCTGTTCAGTAAAAAAAATGTCCACCTCGGGTGAGGCTTTAGTTTTTGCGTAGTCTTCAAGCTGTGCCTGATGCCCAGTTTGGTAAAGATCCTGTTTATTACCAACAATTATATCCGCGATAGCAATTTGCTGGTTAAACGTTTGATGTTCTGTGTAGCGTGTATTGTCGAGTTGTCTTGCATCAACCAGTGTTATTATTTTTTCAATGGAAAGGACCTCGCGATAATAGTCGGCCGCCAATACTTCCATCACTTCTATTGGATGACCTAGGCCGGTAGGTTCAATTAACAGCCGGTGCGGTCTTGCGCGACGCAGCAATTGATTAAGAGCAATTTGCATTGGCAGGCCCGCCGCACAGCACATACAGCCGCCGGGGACTTCGTGAATAAAGACCTGCTGCTCTTCATTGTGCTGGCCCAGAAATAAACTGCCATCGACACCGATTTCACCAAATTCATTCACCAATACTGCCCAGCGCTCATCGTTGGGCTTTGATTTCAGTAAATGTAAAATAGATGAAGTTTTCCCTACCCCCAGAAAACCGGTAATAATATTGGTCGGGATCGCGGTTAGCTTTTCGTTGGTTTTATTCATGGCGCGGTACTTAGCATGGAGACAGATTGACGGGACTGACTGGCTTCCAGATAAAAGCAATGTTGACGGCCGGTATGGCAGGCGGCACCAGTTTGTTTCACCAGACATAAAACCGCATCGCCATCACAGTCAAAACGCATTGACTCGAGCCTTTGGTAGTTACCGCTGGTCTCCCCTTTTATCCAAACCTCTTGGCGGCTTCTGGACCAATAGGTCATCAACCCTGTAACCAGAGTTTGTTCAAGGCAGGCTTTATTCATCCATGCCATCATCAGTACTTCTTTGCTGTCGGCATTCTGGGTAATAACCGGTATCAATGCCTGATGGTTAAATATCAATTCATCGACAATATCCCTAAGTGCCAGAGCCTGACCTGTTTTTAACTGTTCTATTGATTGAAAATAAATATTTCTCATCGCAAGTCCTTGCGGTTATTGCTCAGTATGGCGCTCGCAGCATAGTCGGTGATTTAACAGATGACCGGCGGCGATAATAGTGGCACCTAAAACGGTCATGGCTGTTTCAATACTCTCGCCCATTAGATCATGACCGAAAAAGGCAGCGAGGATTAACAGGCTTAAACCGGTTATGCCTAGTAACATTAGCCTATAGTCACGATGTTTTTTACAGCCCATGCTTAAGGCTAGCAAGCTGGTTGGTATAACAACGATAACCATCCACAGATGAAAAGCTTCGTCTCCCAGATTGATGGCGGCTAGGGTAGGCAATAATGCCACAGCGAAGGGCACTGCTAGGCAGTGTAGTGTGCAAATAAAAGATAGGGTGATAGCCGTTTTATCAGCAATAGTTTGTAGTTGTTTCATAGTTGCTCGATTTAAGTCTGTTTAGGCGGCTTTATCTTTACAGTCATTGCATAGGCAATTGATTTCCAATTGCGGGCTGGCTAAATGAAAGCCGGCCTCTTCGACCTTGCGTTTCAGGTTTGTGATGGTTGATTTACCCACCGTGATCTCTTCAACCCGTTGGCAGTCACCACAGATTAAAAATTGTGGAACGCCATGTTCATGGTCACAAGTGATGTGGGCGCAGGCAATGTATTTATTGGCCAGATCCAGTTTATGGACTAGATGCTCATCTTGTAAAAAGGTAAGAATACGATAGACCGACATGGGGGGAGGAGACTCACCATAAGCCTCTTTACAATAAGTGACCAATTCATAAGCTGACATAGCTCGATCAGCGTGTAATAGACCGGATAGCACCTGTTTACGCTTAGTGGTGAGTTTACTGCCATGAGATTTACAGTTTTGTTCCGCATGGTTAATGATATTTTGTATTTTAGTCATAGGTCACCTGATACGGATAAGATTGGATTGTGCCTTTAGTTTTGTTGCACCCTGTTGGCGGTAGGTCAGCCACCTGACTTCCAGTGTTTTGACTGCAGGAAAGCGTGACATAAGATTGACTGATACAGTTTCAAGTTTTTCTCCCGTTGAACACTCATAGCGATAGTTTGCACTAATCTCGCTATGGCCTTCGCGATCATTATGCTGGTGGCCTTCCTCGATAACTGAGGACATGTCGATCTCCGTTTTCTTCAGACTACAATCACTGCCGGAGAATGAAAACAGGTCAGCAGCTTGCAGCTTTTGCTTGGCTTGCTTGACAACTTTTATCTGTTTTTCATCAGTGGCCTTGTGTTCAAAGCCGACAATGTTGGCAGCCGGTGATTCAAAGCTTATTTCAAGGGCATTGCCTTCCAGGGCCAGAGTCAATTGTGCAGTACCGTGCAGATGCGATTGTTGTGATGGCTCGGACTGTTTGTCACTGTTGTTACTGTGTAACTGAGGGGCCGCTATCAGCATTGAGCTAACTAGCAAAGCAACAATTAGGCAGTAGGGTTTTAGCATTGGTTAGGCGCAGCTATAAACTATCAAGGGTTATAAAGTCCTAGAATACAGGATAAGCGACTTATGATATGTCATATCATTTGTAGGGTAAAGCGTGATGCTCTCTTGTTGTGAATATTTAGAGTGATTGTATCTACGGAGTTGGCCGTGACAACGTGGGTCTGCCGAGGCTAATAAAGCTGACTTTTTGTCAGGGAGACGCTTATGACATGCTAAACGACTAATTATTATTGAGGAAGACGAACGTGCTGCAATGGATATACAGCAAGCGGCAGGTGCTATTGTGTTTATTGGGCCAACTAGCAACAGCACCGTCGCAGAGCCGCGTCTTTTTATTGATTGGTAAAGCGTGGTCGAGTCGGTCCCTGTGGTTTCTCGGTCGCTTTCAAAAGAGTTATCAATCAAATAGTCACCGAGTTATAGAATATCGCGTTATCTAGCTGCACTCGCTTCTATGTGGGTATTTACCCTCTACCGTCATAAATTTGCTGCACTACCGGTTGAGCTTTTTTTTTAGTGGCGCTACATTAGGACACGGCGAGCTGGGCTTGGTTTTTTGTTATTTTCAGGTAAGCGAGTTGGCACCGATGTCTGCAGGTGCGCCGTTGGCGTCGTTAAAATAATAATGAGAGAGAATCTCCATGCAAGAATTCAAGCATTTGATCTATGAAAAACCCGAACCGGCAATTGCCCGAATATGGCTTAACCGTCCCGATGCCCGCAATGCTCAAAATACTGATCTGTTGTATGAGCTCAATGATGCTTATGACGTGGCGATGGGCGACCACGAAGTAAAAGTGGTGATACTAGCCGCCAAGGGCCCCCATTTTTCAGCGGGTCATGACCTCTCGGAAGCAAATATGCAGAAAACGATGGAGGAGCGTAAGCGCGTCGGTTCTTGGACGCATGATGACTGGGGCGGCGCGGAGGCTTATTATTCAAGGGAAAAAGAAATTTATCAGGGGTTTTGTCTGCGTTGGCGAGACCTCGCGAAACCCACAATAGCGTCAGTACAAGGAAAAACTATTGCTGGTGGACTTATGCTGGTTTGGCCCTGCGACTTTGTTATTGCGGCGGAAGATGCCAGTTTTCAGGACAATACACTCTATATGGGGATACCCGGGGTTGAGTATTTTGCCCACGCCTGGGAGCTGGGGATTCGGAAGGCGAAAGAATTTTTATTGACGGGCCAACCGATCAGTGCCGCGGATGCTGAGAAAGCAGGTATGGTCAACAAAGTAGTGCCGGCTGCGTCACTTGAAGAAGATACACTGGCTTTTGCTCGCACCATTGCCGACAAGCCAAGTTTCGCCTTAAAACTGGGTAAAGATGCCATCAACGCCAGTTTTTCTGCACAGGGTTTCGACAATGTCCAGCGAGCGGCGTTCAACGCGCATCATCTAGCGCACACGCATTACCGGCTATCGAGAGAGGGTTCATTTATGGATCCTGACTTTGCCAGCCGGTTTAAGAAAAAGTCAAAGTAGCTGGTCAGTGGTTAACGTTTTTTGATGGCTATCATCTCAATAAAGTGTAAGGAATATCTATGATCTCTCTGCCCGGTTTACTTGAGCGTGGTGCGCGTATTAACCGCACAGCGACCGCAACACGATTTCTAGATCGAGAGCGCAGTTGGTCGCAGGTGCTGAATCGTGTTTCCCGATTAGCGGCAGGACTGTCTGGCTACAATTTAGAGGAGGCTGACAGAATCGCTATTCTGAGTCTCAATAGTGATAATTATTTTGAGTCCATTTTTGCAGTGCCTTGGGCAGGTTTTTGTCTGGTGCCATTGAATACTCGCTGGGCGCTGCCAGAAAACCAATATGCCCTGGTGGATTCGGGATCGAAAGTATTGCTGTTCGATGACGCCTTTATTGATCAGGCGAGGCTATTGAAGGATCAAGTGGATAGTTTACAGCAGCTTGTTTACATGGGGGATAACGAGACGCCGGATTGGGCTGACTCCTATGAAGAGCTGGTTGCTCAGCATCAGCCGGCGCCAATGTCGCGGCGAGGGGACGACGACATGGCTGGCATCTTTTATACCGGGGGCACGACTGGATTCCCTAAAGGCGTTATGCAGTCGCATAAGGCGATTTGGGCGAGTGCAATAGGGATGTTTCCGTCGGTTGGTATGAATCAGACGCATTGTTATTTGCATGCTGCGCCGATGTTCCACATGGCAGATTTTGCCGGCTCAATGAATACGCTATTGGCCGGAGGCAGTCACGCCTTTGTTGCGGGTTTCGATGCAGGGCTGGTTTTGAAGATTTTTTCCGACTGGAAAGTCACTCATACGCTGATCGTTCCGGCGATGGTGAAAATGCTGTTGGCACATCCCGATGCAGGCAAGGCTGACTTGAGTCGACTGGAAAAAATAACCTATGGTGCTTCTCCCATGCCGGCGGCGCTGCTTAGCGACGCGATGCGATTGTGGCCACAGGTTGGTTTTACTCAGGCTTATGGCCAAACGGAAATGGCTCCGGTGATCACAACATTGAACGCGGAGGACCATCGCAAAGGTGGTGATATATTGAAGTCGGCGGGACGACCTACGCCCGTCAGTGAGGTTCGTCTGCTGGATAGTGACGATAACGACGTGGAATTAGGGGTTCAGGGCGAAGTGGTGGTGAAAGGACCCCATGCGATGCTTGGCTATTGGAATAAGCCAGATGAGACCGCAAAAGCGCTGGTGGACGGCTGGGTTTATACCGGTGATGCTGGCATATTTGACGCGAGTGGTTATCTGTATATCGTCGATCGCGTCAAAGATATGATTATAACTGGGGGGGAGAACGTTTTTACTACGGAAGTTGAAAATGCACTTATTAGCCATGATGCGGTTCAGGACGTTGCTGTTATTGGGATTCCTCATGATGAGTGGGGAGAAATGGTCCATGGCATTGTCATACTGGTCGCTGGCATGGAGGTTTCCGAGGCTGCGTTGATAGGCCATTGTCGAAAATCGATAGCGGGTTATAAATGCCCGAAATCAATTTCCTTTAGAGAGCAGCCGCTGCCGCTATCCGGGGCGGGTAAGGTGCTAAAAACTGAACTGCGCGCACCCTTTTGGAAAGGTCGAAATCGGCAGGTGAACTGACCGGGATTGGTGGGTAGCGTTGCCGTCGTGCCAAAATATGTCGGCTGCATGGAAGACGGCGATATGTCGAGGGAGTGCGCCTAAAAAAGCGGCCCCACAGGATTAATACACTAACAATAATGGCGACTGCTAACCTGCTGACAGGGAAATCTGATAGCCGATGGCCAGTGTGCCGACAATGAAGCAATAATATGAAAAATATTTTAGTTGTGCACTGCGCACCAGTTTAATCATCCAGCTACAGGCGAAAAGTCCGGTGAAAAATGCGGCACTGAATCCGACGAGGAGAACGTCAATCTGATCGCCATTTAAATGCAGGCCGCCGTCTATAAGATCCTTGGCTATTTTCCCCAGTATTAACGGCACCACCATGAGAAATGAAAAGCTGGCTGCTTGGGTGCGATCAACTCCCAGTAATACCGATGTTGATATGGTGGCGCCAGACCGCGAGATCCCTGGCAGAATAGCAATTGCTTGGGCTATGCCAATGATTATCGAGTGTCGGAATGACACTTGCTTTTCCGTGTTTTTAGCTCTGTCTGCCACGACTAATAATAAGCCGGTAACCCAGAGCATTAGTCCAACCAGCAGTATTTGTCGATCAAATAGCGTTTCAATTTCTTTCGAAAATAAAACGCCAATAGCCGCCGCCGGGATCATACTGATTACTATTTTCAGTGAAAACCGAAATTCGTTATTGTTTTTGAACTGGAATAGACCCGCGGTGATTCTGGCAATATCGGCTCGGTAAATTACCATGGTAGCAAGCGCGGTGGCGAAGTGGACCACCACCGTAAATAGCATACTTTCCTGTGGGACACTGGTATCCCCTAGGATTGCTTTACCCAGTTCCAGATGACCACTGCTGCTGACCGGAAGAAATTCGGTAAGCCCCTGGACAATACCTAAAATGAACGCTTCAAGAATGGACAATCGCTGACCCTGCATCTCTGTATAGTTGGCGCATAGTATACAGACAAATTCTGGAAAGAAGAGCCTCGGACTATTGAAACGGGCAGTTACTAATACCGAGAATTGTTTCACCACTGTTTGGGTGGCAAAACTCTAGCTTAGTCGCGTGAAGCTGCAAGCGATCAGCCATACTAACAGCGCGCTGGTGGGCATAGAATTCACAGCCCAGTATGGGATGGCCAATTTCAGCAAGATGCACACGCAGTTGATGGGAGCGTCCAGTGACAGGTTTAAGCAACACGCGCGTCCAGCCGTCCGGATGCTGAGAAACTCTTTCGACCCAGGTTTGGGCATTTTTGCCGTGGTGAAAGTCAACTTTTTGCCGGGGACGATTAGGCCAATCACACAGTAGTGGCAAATCAATAAGCCGATGGTCATCGATGATCGTTCCATAGACATTCGCTTCGTATTCTTTGATGATTTTTCGTTCGGCAAATAGCTGACTGAGCGCTCGATGGCTGTCGGCACTTAGGGCAAGCACCATGATGCCTGATGTGTCCATATCAAGACGATGCACGATGCGCGCGTCGGCATATTGTCGCTGCACACGAGTAATCAGACAATCTTTATTGGCCGGGTGCCTACCGGGAACAGAGAGCAGCCCCGCTGGCTTGTTAACCAATAGCAGGTCGTCATCTGTGAAGAGAATTTCTACGTCTTCAGTACAGGGTTTTACAATGTAGGGGTTGCTCAACATCAGCAGATTTTACTCTGTATTTAATAAAGGGTGTAGTCGTGGGTAGATGAACGATACAAGCTTTTGCCACCTGTCTGCAGAGTGCGCCTAACCATTGCTTACTGTAGGATATTAGCCCCGTGCAAATGACGAAGGTTGTTTGCCGCTGCTAAGCGGTGATGAAAATAATAGGGAATTATCTTGTCAATATCTAGACTTAAGCGAGTGTTAACGTTTTGGGATGTGTTTTTCATCGCGATCGGGCAAATTATAGGGGCCGGAGTTGTCGCTCTAACGGGTATCGCCATTGGTATGACGGGACCCTCCGTTTTCATCGCCTACTTTTTTGCCGCCGTCCTGGTGCTGATTGTGTCACTGCTGATTATTATCGCGGGGACTACACTGCCGGTCACCGGTGCTTATTACACGTGGGTGTCGAGGCTGAGAAGCGGATGGTTAGGCTCAGTTGTGCTGTCACTCATTTTATTGGCGAGTATTTCTCTGAGCTTGTATGGCAGTTCCTTTGGTTTGTATTTAAACCCCTTATTTCCGATGCTGTCCGTCAATGGCTGGGGTATCGTAGTGATCGTTTTGTTATTTCTGGCCAATCTTTTTGGACTGAAAATAGCCTCTAAACTTCAAATTGTGTTGGTCATCTTGCTGATCTCTGCATTGGCGATCTATGCTGGATTTGCTATGCCCAAGATTCAAATCGAACTGCTAACGCCGATGTTTCCCAAAGGTATTGTCGGTTTTATTACGGCAGTTTTTCTATTGAAGTTTGCCACGGGCGGCGCTCACATGATTGTTGGGCTGAGCGGTGAGATGCACAACCCTAAGCGAACTATCCCGTTGGTGATGATCTCTGCGACGTTAATTGTGGCAGTTATCTACGGCTTTGTTGCGTTGGCTAGTGTCGGGGTCGTACCCTGGACTGAAATGATTAATCAGCCATTAACTTTGGCGGGAAAACAGTTTTTACCCGCGTGGGCAATGACCTACTTTCTAATTGCGGGCGCTGGCTTAGCCATTTGTACCACCTTAAACTCTCAGTATATCCAACTTCCCCGAACATTTATTGTCGCCAGTTGGGATAAGTTGCTGCCGCCCTGGGTGGGCCGGCTGAATCGCTACGGTGCGCCTTATTATATTTTGTTCGTTATGCTTGTTGTTGGGATTGTGCCGTTACTGACAGGTTTAGATGTCAGCGATATTGCACGTGCAGCTACGATTGCTGCCAGTCTTCCCGCATTCATCGTGTATTGGGCAATTATCCGCATTCCGAAAGATTATCCTGATCAATATGGCCAAGCGGTATTTAAACCTAATCAATTCTGGATGTGGGTATTGTTTGTCGTTGCAGAGTTATCCACCGCGATCGGAGTTGTCTTTCTGGCTCGAGATTTACCGGTTCCAGTTATTGGAACACTCATTGTATGGATAGTGATTTCTATTGGCTACTACCCGCTTCGAAAGCGCTACTTGGCTAGACAGGGTGTCGACTTGGACGAACTAACTTCGAACCCTTCGATATTTGAACATTAGATGCAAATTCACGATTGAAACTACGGGTAGAGCGCAGTGCCGCGGCTAACCCAAGCGACGTATTTTCTTGTCAGTGTTTCCGGGAACGATACAAATCATCGATAATAGACCTCCTCAGCTTTCTTATGAACATCGAAAACAGGGCTGATAGAGTCCCGCCGCACGCGGGTATACTGAACCCTTGAGCTTTTTTTGCTCTGTTGGTATTTTCGATCCTTGCCTAATTGATATGTGGGCTAAACATGCCGTTCGAACAAGTGTATTGATGCTCTATGATATTGTCGGTAGCTTGTTTATCGATGCGGTTCGGCACTATTTTTTTGTTATCGCTAACCGAAAGCCGATATCGGCCATGCGGACATTATTGGTCGCGCCATCGCGCCGGAATACTTCTGATTCATTGGCGGCAAATTCGTAGCCACTACCCCGCAGTACTTTCATAGCTCTCTTTTTGGGGTTTTTATGAGGTGAATGTAAGGGGTTAATCCGAGCTTGCTCGGTATAGATGAGTCGATCCATAGTGTCTTGGCAGAACTCCCACAAATTCCCTGTCATATCATAGAGCCCTAACTCATTCGGCTTTTTGGTAGCTACGGGGTGGCTGCGCTTATTAGCGTTGCCGGCATACCACGCAACCTCGTCAATATTGTTAGAGCCACTGTATAGATAGTTTTTGGATTGTTGGCCGCCCTTTGCCGCGTAGGCCCACTCTGCTTCGGTGGGTAGCCGAAAGTTTTTGTTAGTAGCCTTATTTAACCGTTCAATAAAGAGCAGCATATTAAACCAGCTTAGATTATTGACCGGGCAGTTTGGGCAGGGGAAGTAACTGTAGTTCCAGCCCATGATGGCTTCAAATAATTGCTGCGTTACTTCTGTTTTACCGATATAAAAACCGTCGAGTGTCACCTTGTGTGCGGGTTTTTCACGGTTACCCGCGGTGGGTAATCTCGAACCCATTTCGAAGCTGCCGCCCTCAATCCATATCATCTCCTCTAAGAGCTGAGTGTGTAATTCGTCGGATAACGTTCGTGGCTGAGTGGCTTTTTGGTTCTCGGTAGCTACCTCAGCGGTATCCGCCTGAGAATGTAAGGGGGTTAATAGCAGCCATGACAGCAGAATCAGTAACGATTTGACGCAAATTTGACAACGGGGCAAGCGCATAGATACCTGTATGGCTAATGATAGTTGGGATGACGTTGAGTATGCCAGTTTTCATATCTGCTGACACGTTGGTTGGTAAAGCAGGCTTACAACTCATGGACTTTAAGCTCGGTGCCAGTTATTTCTCGATACAAATCATTGTAAGGGCAGTGTTGGTAAATTTAATGCAGGGCATCAATCAAACTCGGGTCATTGTGCTGTTGTTCGTCTCCGGATGCTGTTTGTTGATGTATCGGACGCTCTGTCATTGAGGAATAACTTTCTCCGGCTGGCATATGATCCATGGGTTAGTAAATACATTATTTTAACAGTCTTACCCGCGCTGATTGCCGAGCAACAAATATGATGCGGATTATCCACGGGCTTGGAGAGTAAGTACTTATTGGAGCGGGAAAAGTTAGGTGCTTTTTATTATGCCGGACTGGCCAGTTATAGTGGTGACAAGAAGGCTTGGGGGGAGATCATGCAGCGGCTCTATCGTGCCGATAAAACCAACGCTTATTATCAGCGGTTTGGGGGGTAGGACGATATAGATCGTAGGCTAAAAGCGAATCGATTTAAGTTGGCGCTAAACCAAGAAAACCACATGATTTCCAGCTATCATGTCTGAAAAATTAAAACGGGGAAAATAATTATGACTTTCAGAAGTTGGCGGTGGATCAGTATGTGCCTTTACAGTCTGGCGATTCTTATTAGCTCAGCTGTCTCCGCAGCGGACAAACCCAATATGTTAATTCTCTGGGGCGACGATATAGGCACTTGGAATCTCAGTGCCTATAACTTAGGTGGGATGGGGTTCCGTACCCCGAACATTGATCGGATCGCTAAAGAGGGTGCTTTGTTTACCGACTATTACGGCGAAAACTCCTGTACAGCTGGCCGCTCGGCCTTTATCACTGGACAACATCCGATTCGCACGGGTTTGATTAAAGTAGGTATGCCGGGAGCAGAAGCCGGATTGAGTAAAGAAGACCCAACGATAGCTAAGCTGCTTAAGGTACAAGGTTACATGACGGGCCAGTTTGGTAAAAATCATTTGGGTGATCGCGACAAGCACATACCAACCGAACATGGTTTTGATGAGTTTTTTGGTAATCTTTATCACTTGAATGCTGAGGATGAGCCAGAACATGAAAATTACCCCAAGGACCCGGGGTTCAAAAAAGCTTTCGGTCCTCGCGGTGTATTACATTCTTTTGCCGACGGTAAATTAACGGATACGGGGCCTTTAACCAAGAAGCGGATGGAAACTGTTGATGAAGAATTCACCGCGGGTGCCATCAAGTTTATGGATAAAGCGGTTGCTGCCGACAAGCCTTTCTTCGTCTGGTGGAATGCTTCACGTATGCATGTCTGGACGCGTTTAAAAGAAGAAAGCAAGGGTTTGTCTAAGCGCGGTGGAATCTATGGAGATGGTTTGGTGGAGCATGATAATCATGTTGGCCAATTACTGGATTATCTCGACGATAAAGGTATTGCTGATAACACGATTGTTATGTACTCCTCGGATAATGGCGCTGAAATATTTAGTTGGCCTGATGGTGGCAGTACCCAATATGCTGGAGAAAAGAACACCACATGGGAAGGTGGTTTCCGCGTCCCCGCGATGATTCGCTGGCCGGGGAAAGTTAAACCTGGTACGCAGTTAAATGAGATTGTCTCCCATAGTGATTGGATGCCCACGCTGTTAGCCGCTGCGGGTGAGAAAAATATTAAGAGTAAGCTGCAGAAAGGGTATAAGGCCGGCGGCAGAACCTATAAAGTGTTGCCGGATGGTCATGATATGACTGACTATTGGTCTGGTAAAACTAAAGAATCGCCGCGCAAGAATTTCCATTACTTTACTGATGATGGCGAGTATTCGGCTATTCGGTCGGATGATTGGAAAGTTATGTATTCAATCCAAGAAGCACATGGTTTAGATGTATGGCGAATGCCCTATACTCAGCTTAGGGTGCCTTATGTATTTAACCTTAGACAGGATCCCTTCGAGCGCGCTTGGCAAGAGGCGGGTGACTATGATCGTTGGCATTTAAAGAACATTTATCGCATGTACGGGGCGGTTGCTGAATCGACACGGTTCCTGTCTACGTTTAAAGACTTTCCCCCGCGCCAGAAGCCTGCTAGTTTCAGTATTGATCAGGTGGTTGATAAGCTAATGAATTTTGAAAGTGTTAATTAGCCCTATTGTAACCGAGGGAATTGCCCGCCTATTGGTGGGCATTTCTATTTCTTGGGGAGCGCTTTTTGGCCACTGATTGTCTATTAACGGCCAGTAAACTATATTCAGCGGCGGATTTTCTGGGAATGGTTTTATTTAACGAGGAGTGCAGAGATGTCTGAATCACTTGATGCGATCAGGTCTTTACAGCAGTCGATGGATGCGGCGGTGATTGGTCAGTCTGCCGTCGTAGAAAAAATAATCATTAGTCTTCTCTGCAATGGCAACGTGTTACTCGAAGGGTTGCCGGGAACAGCGAAAACCCGTGCTATAAAAACGTTGGGCGAGTTGTTGAATGCTGATTTGGGTCGCATTCAATTTACCCCTGACTTGTTGCCATCGGACGTGACCGGCACTGAGGTCTACCACGCCGATGGCGCTGCGGAACAATTAACCTTTCAGCCGGGTCCAATCTTTGCCAATCTGGTGTTAGCGGATGAAATAAACCGGGCTCCCGCTAAGGTTCAATCCGCGCTGTTGGAGGCGATGGAGGAGCGGCAAGTTACCGTTGCCGGTAAAACCTATCCGTTGCCGGACCTGTTTATGGTATTGGCGACACAAAACCCCATAGAGCAAGAAGGCACTTATCCTTTACCTGAGGCTCAGATGGATCGTTTCTTGATGAAGATCACTATTGATTATCCCGAGGATGATGCCGAGCTAGGCATTATTCGCTTGGTGCGTGGCGAAGAGTCTTCGAGCGCTGCGCCTAAAACGTTACCCGTAGAGCAGCGCCATATTATCGATGCGCGGGAACAGATATTACAGTTAACGATTACTGAAGCGATTGAAAAATACATTGTTGCACTCGTTATGGCGACACGGCATCCTGGCCGTTATCCTGATAGCCCGCTACAACAGTGGATCAATATTGGGTCCAGCCCACGAGCAACCATTGGTTTAGACAAGGCGGCTCGCGCTCATGCCTGGTTAAAAGGCAAAGACTTTGTCGACCCCGATGATGTGCGTGCTGTTGCTATGGGCGTGTTAGGGCATCGGCTTATCCTAAGCTATGACGCGCTGGCAGAGGGTGTTGATCAACATCAGGTGGTGGAAGAAATTCTTAAGCAGGTTGCTGTGGCTTAGGTCATGGCTATGGGGAAGATCGCCATGTTGAAATTCCTATCAGAGAAGCGCCATGCACGCGATGCTGAACAGGATCATCGGGTCTACGCTCAGCTCCCTGAATTGATTAAGTTACAGTTTCAGGCCAAAGGCTTCTCTTTTTTACCGAAACAGCCCGCACGAAGCTTACTCACAGGCCGGCACAGTTCAAAGCTCCGAGGCCGGGGTTTGAACTTTGAAGAGTTGCGCCATTACCGTTCTGGTGACGATATTCGTACCATGGATTGGAAAGTCACTAACCGCACTCGCAAGCCTCATGTTCGTGTTTATACCGAAGAGCGTGAGCGCAACGTTATGCTCTTTGTCGATATGCGCATCAGTATGTTTTTTGGCAGTGAGCAACGCATGAAGTCAGTGGCTGCGGCAGAAGCGGCCGCACTGGCAGCCTGGCGCATTATCGCTGTGGGTGATCGAGTGGGTGCGGTTATTTTTAACGATGATGAAATTATTAACATCACGCCAGCGCGCTCGCGCACAACCGTGTTACAGATACTGTCAAAGTTAGCTGACTTCAGTCAGCGCCTTCGAGCTGGGCAGCGAGCGAATCCTGGACAGTTGAATACGGCGCTCAAGACCTTATCACGGAATCTTTCGCACGACGCGCTAGTTATTTCGGTAGGTGACGGTGCGGGTTGGAACAAAGGGACTACGGATCGGATAAAAAAAATTGCTCAACACAATGATATTATCGCCATTAAAGTTTTTGATCGCGCCGAAGAACAGTTGCCCGCTATTGATCAGTTAATCGTGAGCGATGGTCAGTTACAGGTTGAAATCCGAGGTAAACGTCTGGATTTGCGCGAGCGTTTCCAGCAAACCTATGACCAACAGCTGGGAATGATTCGCCATGAGTTAAAAAAACACGCTATTCCCGTTATCGACATCAATACCAATGATACGGTGCAAAGCCAGTTGGTGGTTGCTCTGGGTGGCGTTGGGAGGCGAGGACGGTGAATGTGTTGTTTGAACAGGGTAGTGGTTGGGGTAATTATGCGCTCAACGGTCTCGTTGAAATTCATTTACCAAAGGCGGTTAGTCTGTGGCCGCAAACACCGGGCTGGTGGCTGCTGCTAGCCGGTTTTCTTTTGTGGGGATTAGTGAAAGCGTGCAAAGCCGTCGAAAACTATTGGGGTAATCGTTACCGCCGTGTGGCTCTAGCGAGGCTTCAGCAATTGCGGCATCAATTTAACGCCGGTGATATGAAGGGGTTATTGTCAGTGCCTGAATTACTAAAAGCAACGGCGTTACAGGCATATCCCCGTGCAGTGGTTGCGAGTTTATTCGGCCGGGACTGGGAATTGTTTTTAGACGCTCGCCACAGCGGCGATTTTTTTAGCGACCAGTTTTCGGGGCTGTTAGCTGAATTGTCCTATCGAGGGATTGCGCCAATCAAAGTGCCGATCGATGATCGATTTTGGCAGGGAGTTCAGGCTTGGATTCAATATCATCGGCCACAGTCAACGACATTGGGCGGCAAGCATGATTGACCTGTTACTCAAGGATCTCGTTAATCTGGAGTTTGTTAATCTATGGGCTTTTACGCTTCTTTTGTTACCACTGTTGGTCTATTTGTTAGCTCCTCCTCACAAACAAAGTAAAGATTCATTGCAGGTCCCTTATTTCGATAGACTAGTAAAGCTAAGTGGTGAGAAACCCGCAGAGGGTGCCACTATTGTGCGTCGGGGAGTCGCGCAGGGAGTGATGGTGTGGATTGCCTGGGGATTATTGGTGGTAGCGGCGGCAAGACCTGAGTGGGTAGGCGAGCCTATCGAAATAAATAGGTCGGCCCGTGATCTTATGGTCGCGGTTGATTTGTCGGGGTCTATGGAGGCTCAGGATTTCACCACCGAGCAGGGCGAAAAGATAGATCGGCTGACGGCTGTAAAGCAGGTATTGACAGAGTTTTCGCAACGCCGGGATGGTGATCGTCTGGGTCTAATAGTGTTTGGTAGCGCAGCCTATTTGCAGGCGCCCTTTACCGCCGACAAAGACACATGGCTGACACTGTTACAGGAAACTGAAATTGCTATGGCGGGTGCCAGTACCTCGATAGGTGACGCCATTGGCTTGTCCATCAGCACCTTTGAACATTCAGATACCGATAACCGAGTTTTAATTGTACTCACCGATGGTAATGATACGGGTTCCAGAGTGCCGCCGGTGGACGCTGCTCGAGTAGCCAACGCCCGTGATGTTAAAATTTATACCATTGCCATTGGTGATCCTGAAACTATTGGAGAAGATGCAATGGATGTTGATACCTTGAAACAAGTTTCCGACATTACCGGTGGCGCTTATTTTGAAGCTCTAGATCGCCAGGCGCTGGAGCGCGCTTATTTGGACATTGAGTCACTTGAGCCGGCCCTTTATCAATCATTGTCCTATCGTCCTCGCAGCAGTTTATTTCACTATCCTCTCTCAGTTTTGGCCATCATGTATTTGATACTACTGCCTTGCTGGATACTGCTCGCTGCCCTGCGGCGCCGAAGAGTGGCTCATGTTTAGCTGGAGTTACTCTTTGGATTCCCTGCAGTATTTCCATTTTCTGCGCCCTTATTGGCTACTGGGAATGTTGCCCTTTATTGCCTTGGTCGGATATCAATTAAAGCGACAGGATTTTACTGAGCAGTGGCAGCGAGTTATTGCTGGTCACTTATTACCGAGTATGATTGTGCAGCGAGAGCAAAATTCTTGGTTTGGACCGCTGGGAATAATGACGTTACTGAGTATCTTGTTAGCGATTGCATTGGCGGGCCCCAGTTGGGAAAAACGTCTATCACCGTTTACTGAAGATAACGCAGCATTGGTGATTGCTTTGGATTTATCCGAGTCGATGGATCAGAGAGATATTCAGCCGAGTCGTATACAGCGGGCTAAGCAAAAAATAATGGATCTGTTAGACAAGCGAGGCGATTCTTACACCGGTCTAATTGCTTTCGCAGGCACTTCACATACGGTGATCCCTCTCTCGAATGACCGACAGGTAATCAGTCATTTTCTGGATGCTATTTCAACTAATATGATGCCCAGACCGGGCAAGTCACCCGAGACGGCGTTACCCATCACCGATCGGTTACTTAAAGAGCTTGCTGTGCCCGCGACGCTGTTGGTCATCGGCGACGGCGCTACTGAAATTTCGGTGGCTGCTTTTGAACACTATTTTCAGCAGTCCCCGCACCAGCTACTAGTTTGGGGAATTGGTATGACGCAACAGCAGTTAGACCGGCAAGCAGTGGATGGTTACACTGCGACGACGATTGCTCTGCAAGAATCACTACTGCAGCAATTGGCTTCAGCAGGTAAAGGTTTTTACCAGCCGATGACCGTGGATAAAACCGATGTGGAATTGATCTATCGTCGGGTTGATAGTTACTTTTTAATTGCTGATGACGATAGCCGCCCCTGGTTAGACGCAGGTTACTGGTTGGTGTTTCCATTGATGCTACTCTATCTTTTATGGTTTAGAAAAGGGTGGACCATTCAATGGTAGTTACTGCAACTAATGTATTGTGGTGGCGACGGTTGTTAGACAGGCGCAAAGCTTTGCTATGGGTAGTCGGCTTGTCATTTGCCATATGGGTCGCACTTTTTCCACTGCGATTTTTTAGTCTGTGGTTGACGCCCGATCAGCAAGGTCGCTTACTTTTTGAGTTGGGCTATTACACTCAGGCCTCGCAACGTTTCCAAACACCGCTTTGGAAAGGAGTAAGCTTGTATGCAGCGGAATCTTTTGAGCCCGCTGCGATGTTTTTTTCCCAATATCAGGATCGCAATGGTCAATTTGCTAAAGCCAATGCTTTAGCGCACTCTCGTAATTATGTTCAGGCGCTTGCTGTTTACGATCAGTTGTTAAATGACATGCCGACGGATGCTGAGGTTATTAATAATCGGATCATTGTGAAAACATTGGTGGATGCCAATCAGTTAATGTCGGAAAGTCAGCAGGCCGAGGCGGGTGAGATGTTTCTTGACAGTGAGGATGGTCCGAAATCGTCTGAGGGTGACGAACGTCAGATGTATGAAGCTGAACCAAAACAGCAGTTATCCGCCGACCAGCTCTTGCAGGATCCTGCCCTGACTGACATGTGGATGCGGCAGGTTCAGCGAGACCCAACGCAGTTTCTGAAAGTTAAATTCTATATGCAGCTTGAGCAGCAGGCGAAAGGCGCAGTGGATGAAGAGGGTCCGGAGTAATGAGGGTAATTTATTTATTGTTGCTGTCTATTGCTTCCTTGCCAGTTTTTGCGGTGACACTTGAGCAGTTGCAGCAGCAGGGGCATCTCGTAATCAATTATCGGTTTTCTCCCCGTGAGCAAGTTATTCAGTATCAGCCCGTAACGATCGAAATTGAAGTTGCCACTGATCGATGGTTTGCTAGGGGAGTCCGTATCGATGACTTAGATATTGAGGGCGCGGTAATTAATCACCAGGGGAATTTGTCCACAAATTCTTCGCGGCAGCAGGGGGGTGTGACATGGGCAGTGCAGTTATGGACCGTGGTGATTTATCCGCAAAAATCAGGCGTATTGACTATTCCCACCATAGGCCTATTTGTTTCTGTTAATGCCGGCAGTGAACCTCCGGTAGAAGGCAAGATAAGCCTGCCTGAGAAAACGTTAGACGTGGAGGTACCTGACGCAATGATGGGTGTTGACCAGTGGTGGGCAACTACGGGCTTGACTGTAAAGCAAAGTTTCGAGGGCTTAAAAGATACCTATCAGCCGGGCGACGCCATCACTCATACAATCGATATGAAGATAGAAAGTGTGCCAGCGATGATGTTGCCGCAGCTTATCCCCGCTTCGATTGATGGTTTGGCGGTTTACACCCGGCAGCCGGTTGTTAATGATTATAATAATCGAGGCGTACTGAAGGGAACGCGCAAACAGCAGTTTATTTATACGGTGGAGCAGTCGGGTGATTTTAGTTTGCCGGCCTATCAGTTTTACTGGTGGAACTTAGCGGACATGAAGAAAGAATCTATTTTTCTTGCGTCGCAGACATTTCGAGCTTCCGGTGATGGTATCGCTACAGTTCGTGCCGATGAATCATTACTGGATAACATGGCCTCAATCCCCTGGGGGGTTCTCGCTGGCGGTATTTCAGTATGGTTGGTTTTTTGGGCCGGGTCCTTGTGGTTACCGATAAAGCGTCTGCGTGATTACAGGGTAGCGTGGTGGTCAAAGAAAAGGCTAGAGCAGCGCTTTCTTGACGCGACTAAAGCACTCAATGGTGAGTTGGCATTGCAGAGCCTGTATGACCTGCTGGCACAGCGCCAAGGTCGAGAATTTGTTACTCTGGAACAAACTTTCCGCGATGATAAGATCTGTGCAGAGTTAGTGCTACAGCTAAAACATTTTGTTTATGGGAGCGGGTCTGCATTGACTATTGCCGAGGCAAAGCAACTGCTGGCGTCTATTAACAGCAAGCAGGTAAGGGTGTGGCCATGGCAGAAACGGGTAGATTTCAGTCTAAACCACCGTCGAGTGCCGTAGATAATGTTCTCAAAGAAGTTATTAAATAATATTATTAGCCATAGCCTGTTACATGCTTTCGCTGCGGCCTAACCCTTCATCATAATTTACGGATTTTTTTGCTCTATGTGCTATTTTTTAAGGGTTTTTCCCTTATTTTTGTTGTTGAACTCTTCCTTTGTACTAGCCACCGCCGTTAATGATGTTAACTATATTGGTAGTAAAACGTGTGCAACATGCCACCAACAAGAATTCACTGACTGGCAGGGCTCACACCACGATCAGGCAATGATGCATGCTAACAAGGAAACTGTGTTAGGTGATTTTAACAATAGCCGGTTTGAATATAACGGTATCACGACGACTTTTTTTGAGAAGGATGACGAGTTTTGGGTTAACACCGATGATGAAAATGGTGAGTTGCGGGATTTTAAGATCGGCTATACGTTTGGAGTCAATCCTTTGCAGCAATATTTGATCGGTTTTGATGATGGTCGCTTCCAAGCCCTTGGCATTGCCTGGGACAGCCGATTAAAAGAGGAGGGAGGTCAACGTTGGTTCCATCTTTATCCGCAAGAGCAGGTTGACCATAAAGATGTTTTGCATTGGACGCGTTATGCCAATAATTGGAACAGTCGCTGTGCAGAATGTCATTCTACTAATTTGAAAAAGAACTATCAGCAGAGCACGGATAGCTATCAGACGACTTGGTCAGAAGTGAACGTGGCCTGTGAAAGTTGTCATGGTCCCGGCGCTGATCACCTTGATTGGACAAAAACAGCTGACCCCAAAGATCTCAGTAAGGGTTTGATTCGTGATGTAGGTTCGGCGAGCGAGTGGCAGCGTTCACCCGGTATGGCAACGGCGACTATGGCTTCGGATCATGGCGCACTTAACGATCGACAAATTAACAATTGCGCCAGCTGTCACTCCAGGCGCGCATCAATTCACGACCCTTCTAACGGACCGTCCTTCACTGAGGAGTTATTGGATACGCATATGCTTGCGTTTTTGGAACAACCGCTTTACCACAGCGACGGTCAGATTCTGGATGAAGTTTATGTCTATGGCTCTTTCATCCAGAGTAAAATGCATCAGCGTGGTGTTGTTTGTAGCAACTGCCATAACCCCCATAGTCTAGAATTAAAGGCAGAGGGCAATCAGCTTTGTGCTCAATGTCATAATCCCACACAGTTCGATACCCCGAGGCACCATCATCACCAAACTGCTTCGGCGGGTGCTCAATGCGTCGATTGCCATATGCCAGAAACGACGTATATGGTGGTTGATCCGCGGCGTGACCATAGCTTAAGAATCCCTAGACCTGATCTGTCAAAAAAGTTGGGTGTACCGAATGCCTGTAATCAGTGCCACGAGGATAAGAGTGTTGATTGGTCGTTGGAGAAGTTCGATCAGTGGTATCCAGGCAGATCTGATCAGCCGCATTATGGTGTTTTGTTTTATGCGGGTCAGCAGGGCGCAGCACAAGCGCTTCCGCAGTTGGCGGCGCTGGCCAATGACGCCGCGCAAACGGTTATGGTTCGGGCGTCAGCCTTACAAATGCTCGGGCAATATCAACATCAATACGGTATAAACACAGCGATTACTTTGTTGGAGTCACCGGACCCATTGGTTCGCTTAGCGGCACTGAGAGTATTAAACGGTATGACTCTGCAGCAACGTATGACCACGCTTTGGCCGATGTTAGAGGACCCTGTGTTGGCAGTACGGATAGAGGCCGCTCGGTTATTAGCAGGCGTAGGTCTGCGAGGTTCAATGCGCGCAGCACTCAGCCCCGACCGTCAGCAACAGCTAGATAGGGCCATAAAGGAATACATCGAGTCGGTTAAATCCAATGCTGATGCGCCATCGGGGCAACTTCAGCTAGGTGTGTTATATCAGGCACTAGGGCGAGCGGATGAAGCCAAGGCGGCCTATGAACACGCATTAGTGTTAGAACCAGACTTTATCCCGGCTATGCTTAATTTGGCCGACTGGTATCGCGCTCAGGGGCAGGACCAACGGGCGCTGCCGCAGCTGCAAAAGGCGCTTCGAGTGTTACCCGACAATATCGACGCCAATTATGCGATCGGGCTGTTATATATACGTTTAAAGAATTTAGGTCTGGCAACTGAATCGCTGCAAAAAGCGGCGAGTCTGGCCCCCGATATTTCTCATTACAGTTATGTGTATGCGGTGGCGCTATTTGAAAGTGGTAAAAGGGAGTGGGCGATTACTAGCTTAAAACAAACGTTAAATCGTCATCCCGGGAATCCTGACATTTTGTCGGCGTTAGCGAGTTACTTGAATGCAATGGGGCGGTCAGAGGATGCAAAACGATATGCTGATCAGCTACTGGAGCGTCAGTAATCACTAAGTGAGGGTTGTCCTGTTGGTGTAGTCAAAGTGTTCTTAGTCTGCCAGAGGGAACCGGGGGCATTTATTCGGTCGTTTCATACGTTAAAAAGGCAGCTGTCAAACAGTGCTTTATGCAGTTGTTTGATACATTTGTTAGCAATAGCTGGGGTATAAGACAGCGGCTGGGGGATACCAGCCGCTGTTGTTCACATTACAAGGATTAAAACTCGTAAGAAACGGTAGCACCATAAGTTCTTGGCTGGTTTGGCCATGAGTTGACGGTACCTCGTTGAGCTACGCCGGAGAAGCCTCCTTGCAAGTATTCGTCATTGTTAAGGTTGCGGCCCCAGATTTTTACACCCACACCATTGTCGAAGAGTAAACCCGCTGACGCGTTGAAAGTGCCTACTTCGCGGCTCAAACCAGGAAAGCTATCTGAGATCTCAGTATCGCTCTCATGCAGATAGTCACCTCTAACATAACCATTAGCGCCGTTATCCAGCATAAAGCTATAGGTTATAGCCGTGGATAGGGCTAGGCTATGTATCCCTCCAGGACGAGTGCCAGAACGGTCATAGGGCTCTGTGCCAAAGTCATCGGTGGTGCGAACACCTTCTTTATAATCTACATATTCAGGGTCTAAGTAGGTCCCTGCCATGGTAAAGAGCCAGTTAGCAGAAGGGGCATACAAAATGTCAAATTCCACCCCTTGCACAGAGATTTCACCAGCATTTAGATTAATAAAGTTTACACCATCGAAGCCTCGTGTTTGAAAATCTTCAATAGACTGATCGAAAATAGCGATGTTAACGGAGCCATTATTAAAGCTAGACTTTATACCAATTTCATACACGGTAGAGTATTCAGGATCAGACTTCCGGCTTCCATAAGTTTGATTTACAACGTCTATCCCCGCCGCCTCAATAGCTGCTTGATCCTCGACATTGGGCTTCCCGCCTTCCCATGCGGAAGATTTAAAGCCGGTAGCCGCACTAACGTAAACATTAACATTATCATTAAGTTCATAATTTAATCTTGCCAGCCATGTCACGTCATCATCGGACGACTTACCATCTTCAACTTCATTTGGGTAGGAGAGCGCCTGAGGTCTGAAGGCTAGTCCGGCAAGAGTTGCGCCGGCGCCGAACGGATTCAGCGTACGCCAATCGACTTGCCCAAATAAGTCGGGATTATCAATTTGCTCGGCCGACGATTCTCTATCATCCTTGGTATAGTTGAGGCCTAAAGTCGCCGTTAACTTATCATTAATACTATAATCCATGGTGCCGAAGATGGAGTAGCTGTCTGTATCTAGCCCAGCCTCCGCAATAGTTTTTGTGCCAGCGGCATAGAAAGCCCCGGAAGGTGTGCCAGTAATTAATTCCAAAGTCGGAAGAAGGCCGCCGATCAGAGAGTTAACGAAGGGTCGCAAATCGTCGCCGTATAGCGTGTAACCATAGGTTGAAATTTCTTCTTTGGATAGAGACCCACCTAAGATCCAGCTTACAGGACCGTCACTAGTCGAGGTTAAACGAATTTCCTGACTAAAGGTTTTGACGTCAGGGGTTGAAAAACTGGATGCGATATCCAGTGCAGTAAAGTCGATGTCCCCGGTCGTGGTGATTTCGTTAAAGCGATAGGCGGTAATCGATGATAGCGTGAAGTCTTCAAAATCGATGTCGGCATGGAAGGAGATGCCACCGTCTTCAATAGCGTTAGTGGGGTCAAAATCGAGCAATGATTTGTAATCGAAGGAGCCGCCTGCATCTAATACAGCTTGTTCTCCGGCTAAGCCATTAATCACTGCAGTAACACCTGCCCCGTTAATAACGTTGGCAACGGTACAACAAACTTCGTCAATTTCGCTATAGTCTGCAATAATTCGCAAACTGAAGTCTTCGGTTGGGGTATAAAGTAGCTGGCTGCGTACATTCCAGCGATCTCTATCGTTGAGGTCTGAAAATCCGTACCGCCCTTCTGAGTAACCGTCACGTTGGTTAGTACCCGCAGAGAAACTCATGGCGATATCATCGGTAATACCCCCGGTTACATAGCCTTTGAGTATTTGCTGGTTATAGTTGCCAATACCCGCTTCAACTTTTGCTTCGAATTCCTGAGAAGGTGGCATTGTGATGATACTGATGGCGCCGGCCGACGCATTTTTACCGAACAAGGTACTTTGTGGCCCACTGAGGACCTCTATGCGCTGCAATCGAGGTAAATCACCAATAATCGAGCCGCTGCGTGCGCGATAAACACCATCAATAAATACACCAACGGAAGGTTCTGTTCCATTTGAGCCGCCGTTACCCAGGCCCCTGATTGAGTATCTCACGCTAGCAGAACGAGTACCTGCAGGGGTAATTCTTAATGTTGGTACAACACTCGTTAAATCGGCTGTGTCAAGTATGTTAGCCCGCTCTATGGTTTCAGCAGACGTCACAAATACTGCAATGGGTGTTTCTTGAAGTGTTTTCTCACGCTTAGAGGCTGTTACCAACACTTCTTCCATTACAAATGTCTCACCTTGTGCATAAACACTTGGCGCGCTGAGGCTCGCCGCTATCGCTGAGGCGATAAACGTCTGTTTAAAAAGATACGTGGTATTTTTTAGCATATTGAAGATTCCCCTTGCTGCTATTTGATTATGTTTATTGGCAGCTGGTTATTATAGTGATCCTATAATATACATAAAGTTATTGTGAAAAGGTAACTATTTTTATAATAAGGACAAAAAAATTAGAGGAAACGGTTATCTTTCTATGCTGAAAGTCATCCCTGATAAAAAGAATCTTAGAATAAATATTACGCTTGCGAACGTAGAAATCATCTGCACTGTATTCTTTTTAATGCACTTTTTATCTAAGTGGTCACAATAGAAGCGGACATTCAACGTAAAAAATTTGAACAGATAAGTTAATCACGGAGTACCTATTCATATCCGATGGCTAAGAGCTCAAAATCCAGTCGTGAGGTCG
>Ga0206126_10001370_pt1 | contig 29528 bp, 40 predicted proteins | sample Helgoland_Spring_5_FD_148621 | JGI IMG/M metagenome (GOLD analysis project Ga0206126, IMG submission 148621) | Pelagic subsurface seawater microbial communities from Kabeltonne, Helgoland, North Sea - Helgoland_Spring_Bloom_20160412_1 | ecosystem: Environmental > Aquatic > Marine > Epipelagic ...
ACACCGCCATTGAAGGGCTCGATAAACTTGATAAGTGTATTGATATCGATCAAAGCCCAATTGGCCGTACGCCACGTTCAAATCCTGCAACTTACACAGGCATCTTCACGCCGGTACGCGAGCTGTTTGCTGGCACACAAGAGGCGCGAACGCGTGGCTATAAACCCGGACGCTTTAGCTTTAATGTCAAAGGCGGACGCTGTGAAGCCTGCCAAGGTGACGGCGTTATTAAAGTCGAGATGCACTTTTTGCCAGATGTTTACGTTCCCTGTGACGTCTGTAAAGGTAAGCGCTATAACCGCGAAACACTTGAAGTCACCTATAAAGGTAAAAACATTTTTGAAGTCTTAGATATGACAGCAGAAGATGCCTTAGTGTTTTTTGATGCGATACCGTCCATTTCAAGAAAACTTCAAACACTGAAAGACGTAGGCCTAACTTATGTAAAACTCGGGCAAGCGGCAACCACTCTATCGGGCGGTGAAGCCCAACGGGTGAAGCTTGCTAAGGAATTATCCAAACGTGATACAGGACGAACACTGTATATTCTTGATGAACCGACAACCGGATTACACTTTGCTGATATACAACAGCTACTCACCGTACTTCACCATTTAAGAGATCGCGGTAACACCATCGTCATTATCGAACACAATCTCGATGTAATAAAAACCGCTGACTGGGTGGTGGATCTAGGTCCCGAGGGCGGCAGTGGTGGTGGGCAAATTATTGCCGAGGGAACACCCGAAACCATCATCAAACAGAAACAATCTCATACTGGTAAGTTTTTAAAACCACTGCTTAATCTACCTACAGGAAAAAAGACTGCAAACAAAAAACCGGCCGTTAAAAAAACGGCGACTAAGAAACCGGCAGCGAAAAAAGCCAAGGTAAAAGTAAAAAAATAAGCGTCCTTCACTTCGAAGAGTCAATTTGAATAAACAACCATTAGGCGACAAGGAATGTTGCCTCTGATTTTTTAGCACTATACATAGCTTCATCAGCCGATTTTAATAACTGCTCTGCGCTGGCACCGTTTTCGGGGTAGCATGCAATCCCAATGCTACAACCAACTTGAATACTTTCTCCAGAATAAAGCATCGGCTCAACTAGCGCAGAATAAACGCGCTCGGCAAAAATGCTTAAATGTTCAGACGACAAATCATCACCATCAACAATTAAAGCAAACTCATCACCACCAATCCGTGCTACGGTATCTGAAAGCCGCACGACTTCCAATAATCGTGCCGCCATCTCTTGCAACACGAAGTCACCTACTCGATGACCAAGATCATCATTAATCGGCTTGAAATTATCAAGATCAATATAGAGCAGCGCAACTTTAGAATTATTTCTTATGGAGCGATTTAAAGCTTTCTCTAATAAATCATCAAACATCATACGGTTATATAAACCCGTTAACGAATCGTGGGCCGCCAAGTATTCATAACGAATACGCTCTTCATCACGCTGCAATCGCAGTGAATGGTACATTTTATTCGTCGATGACATTATTGCGATCAACATAACAAAGGTAACCATCCAATTAGCATGCAAATGAACCATGCGGTAATCCATATCCATATATAAAGGCAGCTGGACCTCTTGAGCGCCAATCCATGCGGCTATCCAGTATGCCGATACCGTAAAAAGTCCAACCACTAAACCGGGGCCGTTTCCTAACAATACATAGGCAATTAAAATAGGCACCACTAATAAAGGGAACACAGGAGAAGACTCAACACCACCCGTGAGTAGTATCGAAAATGCAATGGACGAAAATAAAACAACCACAAGGAAGTAACTATTGAAAAGCAAACGGCCAAAAAAATGAAGATTCAATAAACAAATTGCTAATGCGCAAGCAAGTAATAGCGTGCTGAAGCCCGCGAAATTACGCGCGTCATCACCTAGTGCTGCAAAGAAAAAGAAATATCCTGAACTGACAATAAACGCTAACAATGCGGCGACTAAAATAAAACAAAGAACGCGTGCACGGTATAACGTTTCAAAATTAGACGCCAATTTATTACTGATCAAATGATCTAAATCCATAATCACACCAAACCTCAGCTTTCGTTATTGAAAAACAATTACAAACCAACAACACACCCCAATTAAGAGTCCGCTATGCTGCTATCACGACAGGTAGAATTATTTTTATAAACTGGGAGGTCTATCATCCAACAGCGAGCTAGAAAAAATCAGTGCCTAAATCGCTATGGAGAGGTGCAATGTATAACAATTGATAATAGCTCATATGTGAGCGAGAGATAGATTGAGTTGGCATTAAAAAAAAGAGTATTAGACGTTTTTTGATTTTAATTGGGCAAAAAAAAGCCGAGACAAGCTCGGCTTTTTCTAATAACACTGAGGACTATTCAGTGTCAAAATCATCATCAAAATCGAGCGAATCATTTTGTGGACGATCTACTAATTCTACGTAAGCCATTGGCGCTTTATCACCAGTACGGAAACCACATTTTAAAATGCGAATATAGCCACCGGGACGTGCATCGTAGCGCGGCCCAAGTTCAGTGAAAAGCTTACCGACAACATCTTTACTACGAGTGCGGTCAAAAGCTAAACGGCGGTTAGCAACACTATCTTGCTTGGCTAAAGTAATCAAAGGCTCAGCAAAACGGCGAAGCTCTTTGGCTTTTGGCAATGTGGTACGAATCATTTCATGCTCAACCAATGAGTTGGTCATATTGCGAAACATCGCTTTACGATGTGATGCATTTCTATTGAGCTGTCTGCCAGTATGACGATGACGCATGGCAAGGTTTCCTGTAAATACTAAAAAAGTTAAACGTAAAAGAACTCAGTTATAAAGCGTAAAGCTATTAAGCGAGAATTTTATCGTCGTTACGTAGACTTGCTGGCGGCCAGTTATCAAGGCGTAAACCTAATGATAATCCTCTAGACGCTAGCACATCTTTAATTTCGGTTAGTGATTTCTTACCTAGGTTAGGCGTTTTTAACAGCTCAACCTCAGTACGTTGTACCAAATCACCAATGTAGTAAATGTTCTCTGCTTTTAAGCAGTTTGCCGAACGTACAGTTAATTCTAAATCATCAACTGGACGCAACAAGATAGGATCAATCTCTTCTTCTTGTTGAGCTGGCTCAAGTTCTTTTTCGCCTTCAAGGTCAACAAATACTGCAAGCTGCTGCTGCAAGATAGTTGCCGCTCGACGGATAGCTTCTTCAGAATCTAAAGTACCGTTAGTTTCTAAATCAATAATCAATTTATCAAGGTCAGTTCGCTGCTCAACACGCGCACTATCAACGACGTAAGAAACACGACGTACTGGGCTGTAAGAAGCATCTAACTGTAAACGGCCAATCGCTTTTGATTCATCATCGTCAGTTTCACGAGAATCGACTGGCTGATATCCACGACCCGATGTTACTGTCAGTTTCATTGACAACTCACCAGTACCATTTAAGTGAGCAATAACATGATCAGGATTTTTAATTTCAATTTCATGGTCAAGTTGAATATCGCGTGCCGTTACAACACCAGGACCTTTTTTATTCAAAGTAAGAACAGTTGAATCGCGATCATTCATGATCACAGAAACACCTTTAAGGTTAAGCAATATTTCGATTACGTCTTCTTGAACACCTTCGATAGCACTGTACTCATGTAACACACCATCAATTTCAACATCACTGATGGCTGAGCCTGGCATAGAAGATAAAAGAATTCGACGTAAAGCATTCCCTAGCGTATGACCAAAACCGCGCTCCAGCGGTTCCAACGTAATTTTTGCTCGCGTTTCGCTGAGCTCTACAACATCGATAAGACGTGGTGTTAGAAAATCGCTGCCTGCACTTAGCATATCGTTACCTGTAATTTGATAAACTGATTTCTGGACTGTGTTTCTACATAAAATGGGTGAGGAAACCTCTAACCCATTTCTTTACCCGTTATTTTTGTTTAAACGCTCATTTTCAAGTACTGCAGCAGAGAACTAAATAATAGGACTCTGAGTTCCTAAACAAACGATTAAGCCAAAAGCTGGGCGTGGTATGCGCAAATAACGGCAACCCACATAGAAACCACGCTTATTACTTAGAGTACAATTCGACTATCAAGCTCTCATTGATCTCTGAGGGCAAATCTGCACGCTCTGGCGCTGATTTGTAAGTCCCTGAAAAACTACTTTCGTTGATATCAATCCAATCAACGTGACCACGCTGCGCCGCCAAAGACATAGCCGCAGAGATACGCAATTGCTTCTTAGCTCGCTCACGAACCGATACAACATCACCGACTTGAACTTGGTATGAAGCAATGTTAACCACTTTATCGTTAACAAGAATTGAACCGTGAGACACTAACTGACGAGATTCAGCACGCGTCGAACCAAAACCGATACGGTAAACAACGTTATCCAAGCGACCTTCAAGCATCTGAAGTAAGTTCTCGCCGGTTGCACCTTTTTGGTTAGCCGATTTTTTATAATAGTTACGGAATTGCTTTTCTAGCACACCGTAAAGACGTCTAACTTTTTGCTTTTCGCGTAACTGAACACCGTAATCAGATAAACGACCGCGACGAGCACCGTGCACACCTGGCACAGCTTCGGGCTTACATTTACTGTCTAATGAACGAACACCACTCTTCAAAAAGAGGTCGGTACCTTCACGACGGGCTAATTTACAGGTTGGGCCTAAATATCGAGCCATAATGTATGATCCTGCGTGCTACTGATTCTATTAAATTCGTAATAAAAGACTGCTGAGCTCATCAGCAATTTTTTAATCTGTTTAAACTCTACGTTTCTTCGGTGGACGACAGCCATTATGTGGAATTGGCGTAACGTCAGTAATACTATTGATGTTGTAACCGCAGCTATGCAATGCACGTACAGCTGACTCACGACCTGGACCAGGTCCTTTTACTTCAACATCGAGGTTTTGCAAGCCATATTCTTTAGCTGCATTACCCGCACGCTCAGAAGCTACCTGCGCAGCAAAAGGCGTACTTTTTCGAGAACCACGAAAACCAGAACCACCAGCGGTTGCCCATGAAAGAGCGTTACCTTGACGATCAGTAATCGTAATAATCGTATTATTAAAAGACGCATGGATATGCGCGATACCATCAGCAACGGTTTTTTTGATCTTTTTACGCGTGCCTTGAGAACCCGGTTTTGCCATTTGTCTAACTTCCTGCGTATTTCGCTAAGAGAATATGTTTAATAAACCAATCTTACTTACGGATTGGTTTTCGCGGACCTTTACGAGTACGCGCATTAGTTTTTGTTCGCTGACCACGTAATGGCAAGCTTCTACGATGACGAAGACCGCGGTAACAACCCAAATCAAGCAAACGCTTAATATTCATTGATACTTCACGACGCAAATCGCCTTCTACAGATAATTTCGCAACTTCAGTTCGAAGATTATCGACCTCAGCTTCTGTCAACGCACTGATTTTGACAGCAGGATTAACACCTACGGCCTTACACAGATTTTGAGCGGAAGTTCTACCAACGCCATAAATATAGGTCAGTGCGATCACTGTGTGCTTATGATCAGGAATGTTGACTCCGGCAATACGGGCCATTAAAACTCTCCAAAAATGGGCTATAGTGTTTAAACAGTATTTAAACAATTAGTCGTTCAAACCACCCTTTTAATGGGCCATTTAACGGCTAATTGGCTTGTGTTTTACCCCTTTTATCATCGACTGATAAATTCGGGCTTATAAATAGAAGCTTTCAAACCTCTACACCACAAACTAAAAAAACAAAAAAGCTAACAATATCAATGAATTAAGCATCAAATACACCTAATCCACCCCTTAATTATCTCGTTACACTCAACACTGCAAAAAAGGCGCGGTAGGATACCCCCCACACGACAAAAAATCAATCACAGTTCGAGCAATAAACAGTATCAATTAACCTTGACGCTGCTTATGACGTGGTTCTGCACTACAAATTACTCGAACCGCGCCATTGCGACGAACAATTTTACAGTTACGGCAAATCTTCTTAACCGAGGCACGTACTTTCATAACAATCTCCAATTTGGCTTAGTCAGACGATACACGTCTAGCTGCCACAACTATTTGGGGCTTAAACCGCTGCCACCAAAATTCTTTAAATTAGCTTTTTTCATTACCGAATCATATTGATTCGACATTAAGTGAGACTGTACCTGTGACATAAAGTCCATCACAACGACCACAACGATTAGCAAGGAAGTACCACCTAAGTAGAAAGGTACATTCGCAAACACTTGTAAGAACTGGGGCATTAAACATATACCCGCCATATACAGTGAACCAAACATTGTTAGACGCGTTAATACGCCATCAATATATTCTGCAGATTGCTTACCCGGACGAATTCCTGGGATAAACGCGCCTGAACGCTTCAAGTTATCGGCGACTTCATCAGGGTTAAACATTAACGCTGTATAAAAGAAGCAGAAGAAAATAATAAACGCAGTAAATAATAATACGTTAAGCGGTTGGCCCGGGCTAATATAGAGCGCTAACTCTTGTAACCACTCGCCACCTGCACCCGTTGAAGACTGACCAAACCACTGGGCAATCGACGCAGGAAACAACAATATGCTCGAAGCAAAAATTGCTGGAATAACACCGGCCATATTAACCTTAAGCGGTAAATGACTGGTTTGCGCTGCAAATACTTTACGACCTTGTTGACGCTTAGCGTAATTAACTGTGATTCTTCGTTGGCCGCGTTCGATACGAACAATGAAGAAAATCAAAGCTATTGCTAAGAACAACACACCAAGAAGCAATAACAAGTTCATTTCACCTTGTCGTGCCTGCTCAAGTGACTGGAATATCGCTGCAGGTAAACCTGCGACAATACCAGCGAAAATCAACAAACTAATTCCGTTACCAATACCGCGCTCTGTCACTTGCTCACCAAGCCACATCATAAAGACGGCGCCGGTAACTAAAGAGATAACCGCTGGTAAGTAAAAACCCATACCGGCGACATAAGAAAGGCCTTGGTTAGCGAGTCCTGCTGACATACCTGCCGCTTGAACCAATGCTAAAGCAACGGTGAGATAACGCGTATATTGCGTAATCTTTCGTCGGCCCGACTCACCTTCTTTCTTGAGCTGACTGAGATGGTCACTGACCGAACCCATAAGCTGCATAATAATCGAGGCGGAAATATAAGGCATGATACCCAATGCCAATATACTCATGCGTTCTAGTGCACCACCAGAAAACATATTAAACATATCCAGAATAGTGCCTTCATTCTGGTTGAACATATCAGCTAAACGATCTGGGTTAATGCCTGGAACGGGTATATGTGTTCCAATCCGGTAAATGATGATCGCCAACAATACAAAGCGTAAACGAGCCCAAAGCTCGCTAAGGCCTGATTGTGCGTTGGGAGATAATCCGGGCTTTGCCATAATCTTGTTTCTTAAATCGCTGAGCTTAGTTCATAAATAATGGCGTCTTAAGACACCATTACCCCTACTACTCTTCTATTTTACCGCCAGCCGCTTCAATCGCTTGACGGGCACCTTTAGATACACGCAAACCTTTAACAGTGACCGCTTTAGTAATTTCACCTTGTAAAAATACTTTAGCTTGAATGATATGATTACCAACAAGGCCAGCAGCTTTAAGTGCGGCTAAATCGATAACATCAGCATCAATTCTGCTTAGCTGACATACACGTACTTGATCGCTAACGCGGCCAATACGTGATGTGAAACCGTATTTAGGTAAACGTTTCTGTAAAGGCATCTGACCACCCTCGAAACCTGGACGAACACTACCGCCAGAACGAGACTTTTGACCTTTGTGACCACGGCCACAGGTCTTACCTAAACCACTACCAATACCGCGGCCAACACGTCTTGCGCGGTGACGTGCACCATCCGCAGACTTAATTGTATTTAATCGCATCAACTCGCTCATTATACTTCTTCCTCGACACTCACAAGGTAGTGCACTCGATTAATCATGCCGCGGTTTGACGGCGTATCATCAACGGTTACAACGTGATTAATACGACGCAGACCCAAACCCCGTAAACAGGATTTATGCGCTTTCAAACGGCCCGCACTACTGCGTAACTGTTTGACTGTGATGGTTTTTTCACTTGCCATGAGTCTAAACTCCGATCACTCACCAATTGCACTTCTGACTTAGTCAGATTATGCAGTAATTTCGCCAACTGTTTTTCCACGTTTTGCCGCAATATCATCGGGCGAACGCATATCAGTTAAACCTTTAATTGTTGCACGTACAACGTTAGCCGGGTTCGTTGAACCGTAACACTTAGCTAAAACGTTATGAACACCTGCAACTTCTAAAACAGCTCGCATTGCACCACCGGCAATAACACCAGTACCTTCAGATGCAGGCTGCATATAAACTTTTGAAGCGCCGTGATTTGCACGAACGGGATACTGCAAAGTGCCGTCAGTTAGTTGAACACTAACCATATTACGACGTGCAGATTCCATCGCTTTCTGAATCGCTATTGGCACTTCACGCGCCTTACCACGACCAAAACCGACTTTACCATTACCATCACCAACAACTGTTAGTGCTGTAAAGCCGAATACACGACCACCTTTAACTACTTTTGCAACACGGTTAACCTGAACCAGTTTTTCCTGCAGGCCTTCTTCGTTGTCTTTGTTTTGCTCGTTAAACGCCATACCGATACCCTAGAATTCCAGACCTGCTTCACGCGCGGCATCTGCCAACGCTTTTACTCGACCGTGGTATTTGTAACCACTACGATCAAAAGATACATCACTAACGCCCGCTGCTTTAGCGCGCTCAGCTATCATTGCACCAACAGCTTTCGCCGCATCAATGTTACCGGTGCTTCCGCTACGCAGTGATGCATCAAGCGTCGAGGCAGTAGCCAAGATTTGATCACCATTAGCAGAAATAATTTGCGCATAAATATGTCGAGGTGTGCGATTAACACTAAGACGATTAGCGCCTAGATCTCGCATTTTTACTCGACTACGACGTGCTCGTCGTATTCTGGCAATTTTTTTGTCACTCATCTCAAAACCTTTATCGTACGTGTTTCAATCTATCTGCATTGCCAGTTAACTAGAAACTAATTAACTGACCTCAAATTATTTCTTCTTAGCTTCTTTACGACGAACATGCTCATCGGCGTAACGAACACCCTTACCTTTATAAGGCTCTGGTGGTCTAAAGGCACGAATTTCAGCAGCCACTTGACCAACCGCTTGCTTATCAATACCTTTAATAACAATCTCTGTTTGGCTAGGCGTTTCAGCAACAATGCCTTCAGGTAAATCATAATCAACCGGATGTGAAAAACCGAGAGTTAAGTTCAACGTTTTACCTGTTGCCTTAGCACGATAACCAACACCGTTTAACTGAAGTTTTTTCTCAAAGCCTTCGTTAACACCCGTCACCATATTGCTGACTAATGAGCGAATCGTACCAGACATTGCACGTGATTCTTTGCTGCTATTACGCGCAGCGAAAGTAATGACACCATCACCAAGTTGAACTTCAACCAAATTATGCACAGCTAGCTCAAGTGAACCTTTGCCACCTTTAACTGCAAGTGCTTGACCGTCAAGCTTAACCTCAACACCCGATGGGAGTGAGACTGGATTATTTGCTACTCGAGACATATCAATTTACCTAAATATTTCTGACTGCTTTACGCTTAGTACCAGAATTCTTCTATTACGGGTAACGGCACATGCCGAATAACCCGCCAACACACCGAATTAAAATACGGTGCAAATAACCTCACCACCAACACCAGCACTACGTGCTTGCTTGTCAGTCATAACACCTTTACTTGTAGAAACAATAGAGATGCCTAAACCATTACGTATTTTTGGAAGTGAATCTGAACCTGAATATGAACGCAGACCCGGGCGACTTTTACGATGAATCTCTTCAATAACAGCGCGACCTTCATGGTATTTCAAGCCAATTGATAACTCAGCTTTACTTCCGTTCTCAGAAACATCAACAGTCGATACAAAGCCTTCTTGCTTAAGCACGTTCGCAATGGCTACTTTGGTTTTTGAAGACGGCATACTAACAACCGTTTTCTCAGCCATTTGAGCGTTACGAATTCGTGCCAACATATCGGCGATAGGATCTTGCATACTCATAATCATTCTCCAGCCTAAGCTACTTATTAAAGCAGTCGGGCCACAAACCAAATTTAACTAACTATTCTGTTTTAAACTACCAGCTTGCTTTAACAAGACCTGGTACAAATCCATTCATTGCGGCTTTACGCAATTTGTTACGGCAAAGTCCAAACTTACGGTAAACACCGTGTGGACGACCCGTAATTTGACAGCGACGACGCTGACGACTTGCACTTGCATTTCTTGGCTGCTTTTGAAGCGCCATTTGTGCATCCCAACGATCTTCATCGCTAGCGTTTTGATCAAGAATAATTGCTTTTAAAGCGGCACGCTTAGCTGCAAATTTTGCAACTGTTTTTGAGCGCTTCTCTTCTCGCTGTATCATTGATTGTTTAGCCATCAATCACTGCCTCTAAATCTTTTAAGATTCTACTTTTAAATTACTAAAAAAAACTTATGTACGAAATGGAAAATTAAAGGCTCTAAGTAGTGCGCGCCCTTGGTCATCCGTTTTCGCTGTCGTTGTGATGGCGATATCTAAACCGCGAATCGCATCAATTTTGTCATACTCAATCTCAGGGAAAATGATTTGCTCATTAACACCCATAGAGTAGTTACCACGACCATCAAATGATTTTGCATTCAAGCCACGAAAATCGCGAATACGTGGAATTGAAATAGCAATAAGACGATCTAAGAATTCGTACATGCGCTCACGACGCAATGTCACCTTACAACCAATCGGCCAATCTTCACGCACTTTAAAGCCCGCAATCGATTTGCGCGCACGGGTAATAACAACCTTTTGACCAGAAATCTGCTCAAGGTTAGCAACCGCATGCTCTAAAATTTTCTTGTCCCCTAACGCTTCACCAACACCCATGTTCAAGGTGATTTTAGTAATACGTGGAACTTCCATCACGTTGTCTAGACCCAACTCTTCTTTCAGTTTTGGGGCTAACTCGGTGTTGTATATTTCTTTTAATCTCGCCATTATCTGCGCCTAATATTTAGCTATTTAGCTAATACTCGAATGTAATCTGAATCAGTCAACAAGCTCGTTGTTGGATTTAAAAAATCGTACTTTTACGCCATCTTCTACGCGAATACCAACACGGTCAGCCTTATCGGTAGACGCGTTATATAACGCAACATTAGAAGACTGAATTGCTGCTTCTTGCTCAATGATTCCGCCAGCAACACCCGCCTGTGGATTAGGCTTAGTGTGCTTCTTAACCATATTGATGCCAGCAATCATTAAACGGCCATCATCCATAATACGCGTAACCTTACCGCGCTTACCTTTGTCTTTACCGGCAATGATAATGACTTCATCTTCACTTTTGATTTTGTTCATATCTCAATTTTCTTCGTATGCATTAACAACGTGCTAATTAAATTAAGGCAGCCTAACAATAACCGGCTTATAAAACTTCTGGCGCCAGAGAAACAATCTTCATAAATTTCTCATTACGCAATTCACGCGTTACTGGTCCAAAAATACGCGTACCAATAGGCGCTAAAGTAGTGTTTAACAACACCGCAGCGTTGTCATCAAAACGGATAATCGAACCATCCGGACGACGAACACCTTTCTTAGTTCTTACAACAACAGCATTCATCACCTGGCCTTTTTTGACCTTACCGCGAGGAATCGCTTCTTTAACGGTAACTTTGATGATATCGCCAACTCGAGCGTATCGACGATGAGAACCGCCCAAAACTTTAATACACATCACTCGACGCGCACCACTGTTATCAGCAACTTCCAAATAACTTTGCGTTTGAATCATTGTCTAGCTCCAAAACCTTCTATCGCTTGCAGTCAAATACAGCAAGACGACCTAAATAACGTATTTAATTAAACTTCAGCTGCTTTTTCTACGATCTCTTGCAGCATCCAAGTTTTAGTTTTTGACAAAGGACGCGACTCACTAATAGCCACTAAATCGCCTTCGTTACACTCATTCTTTTCGTCGTGCGCATGCAGTTTAGTAGAGCGGGTAATATATTTACCGTATAACGCGTGCTTAACACGACGCTCAACCATAACAGTGATGGTTTTATCCATTTTGTCACTGACAACTCGGCCAGTGATTTTGCGTACGCTTTTTTCTTGATCCGCCATTACTTACGCCTTCTTCGACTGTTCGTTCAATACTGTTTTAATACGTGCAATGGCACGCTGATTAGCTTGCAGCAAATGCGTCTGCTCTAGCTGACCAGTTGCTTTGCGGGTACGCAAACGAAACTGCTCTTCTAACAAACCATGCAGCTGTTCATTTAGCTGCTCAGCCGACTGCTCTCTCATTTCACTTGCTTTCATTACATTACCGTCCGCTTAACAAAAGTAGTTGGTAGTGGAAGCTTGGCCGCAGCCAATGCAAACGCTTCTCGCGCCAGCTCTTCAGTCACGCCTTCTACTTCATAAAGTACTTTTCCAGGCAGCACTTGCGCTACCCAGTATTCAACATTACCTTTACCCTTACCTTGACGTACTTCTAAAGGCTTTTGGGTAATAGGCTTATCAGGAAACACGCGTATCCAGATTTTACCGCCACGTTTAATATGACGAGTCATCGCGCGACGCGCTGCTTCAATTTGACGTGCGGTGATTCGACCACGGCCAGTCGACTTTAAGCCGAACTCACCAAAGCTAACCTTGCTGCCGCGATGTGCGAGACCACGGTTTCGGCCTTTCTGTACCTTGCGGAACTTTGTGCGTTTAGGTTGTAACATCAGTCTTAACTCTTAGTCCGTAATCTATTGGTTGCTGCCAGCTGATTGCTCAGGCTGTGCCAACGTATCTAATACTTCGCCTTTGAAAATCCAGACTTTAATGCCTAAAATTCCGTAGGTAGTTAATGCTTCATAAGCTGCATAGTCGATATCTGCGCGCAAAGTATGAAGTGGAACACGACCTTCTCGGTACCACTCACTTCGTGCGATTTCAGCGCCGCCTAAACGACCACCAACTTGAACTTTAATGCCTTCAGCTCCAGCACGCATTGCATTTTGAACAACACGCTTCATGGCACGACGAAACATAACGCGTCGCTCTAACTGACCAGCAATATTTTGCGCAACAAGTTTCGCATCCAAATCAGGCTTGCGAATCTCTTCAATATTAATGTGTACAGGAACATTCAGCTCTGCAGACAATTCTTTACGCAACTTATCAACGTCTTCGCCTTTTTTACCGATAACAATACCGGGGCGAGCCGTATGAATAGTAACTCGTGCTGTTTGTGCAGGGCGCTCTATAACAACCTTGCTAACTGAAGCGCTTTTCAGCTTCTCTTCAATCAAATCACGAATCTTGAGATCGCCAATTAAGCGCTCTGCGTAATTCTTGCTTTCTGCATACCAAACAGATGAATGCTGTTTAGTGATTCCCAATCGAATGCCTGTTGGGTGGACTTTTTGACCCATATTGGTCTCTCCAAACTCGCTGTATTAATCAGCCACGTTAATTGTTATATGACAAGAACGTTTTAAAATACGATCTGCTCGACCCTTGGCACGCGGCTTAAGACGCTTCAATGTTCGACCTTCGTTTACAAAAATACTTGATACTTTCAACTCGTCAACATCTGCGCCTTCGTTATGCTCAGCATTGGCAATAGCCGAATTAAGTAACTTGAGCACAAGATCAGCAGCTTTCTTATTGCTGAACGTTAAAATATCCAGAGCATGTTCGGCGCTTTTGCCACGGATTTGATCCGCAATCAATCGGGCTTTTTGAGCCGATATAGTCGCACCTGATAATTTTGCTGAAACTTCCATCAATCTAACCTCTAGCTTTCAAGCTTAACGCTTGGCTTTTTTGTCTGCTACATGCCCACGATAAGTACGTGTGGGAGAAAATTCGCCGAGCTTATGCCCAACCATATCTTCAGTAATAAATACCGGCACGTGTTGACGACCGTTATGAACTGCAATCGTCAAGCCAACCATATCCGGAGAAACCATTGAACGACGAGACCACGTTTTGATCGGTCGCTTCTCGTTCTTCTCGTTGGCTATCTCAATCTTCTTCATTAGATGAAGATCGATAAATGGACCTTTTTTCAGTGAACGTGGCACGCTTCTTTCCTCTTAACGCTTACTTAGCTTTGCGACGACGGATGATTAAATCATTCGTGCGCTTGTTTTTACGGGTTTTGAATCCCTTAGTTGGCATTCCCCAAGGAGACACTGGATGACGACCACCTGATGTCTTACCTTCACCACCACCATGCGGGTGATCAACTGGGTTCATAGCAACACCACGAACCGTTGGACGAATACCACGCCAGCGTGAAGCACCAGCCTTACCCAACGAGCGAAGATTGTGCTCGCTGTTAGAGACTTCACCTAATGTCGCACGACATTCAGATAATACTTTACGCATCTCACCCGAACGTAAACGCAATGAAACATACGCGCCGTCACGAGCAATTAACTGACAACTTCCGCCAGCACTTCGAACCATTTGCGCACCTTTACCAGGCTTAAGCTCTACACAGTGAATCAAACTACCCACTGGCATATTTCTTAAAGGCAATGTATTGCCTGGTTTAATTGGCGCTGCTTCACCAGAGATAACTTGATCTCCAGCTTTAACACCCTTAGGTGCAATAATGTATGAGCGTGAACCATCGGCGTATAACACTAATGCTAAGTGAGCCGTACGGTTTGGATCATATTCCAAACGCTCAACTGTTGCCGGAATACCATCTTTGTTGCGTTTAAAATCAACAATACGATAGTGCTGCTTATGGCCGCCACCGCGATGACGCGTAGTGATACGACCGGCATTATTACGACCACCAGTTTTACTTTTTTTAGCCAACAGAGGCTTATAAGGAGCCCCTTTATGTAAATCGGGGTTAACCACTCTAACTACAAAGCGGCGACCCGGTGATGTTGGCTTACTCTTAACGATTGGCATTTTTGCTAATCTCCAAAATCTACTTCTATGCGTTTAACTAAATTATTCGGCTAACGCAAAATCAATATCATGGCCTTCGGCCAAACGAACATAAGCTTTCTTAATGCCAGGACGACGGTTCTCGCCATGACGATTACGCTTAAGCTTACCTTTCAAGTTACTTACTTGAACCGCTTCTACTTTCACTTTAAACAAAAGCTCAACAGCACGCTTAATTTCAAGCTTAGTTGCAGTTGGGATTACACGAAACACAACAGCGTTTGATGCATCACCCGCTAAAGCGGCTTTTTCCGATATATGAGGAGCAACCAGAACCTTTAAAATTCGCTCTTGATTCATCCTAACACCTCATCAAATTTCTTCAGCGCTTCAACTGTAATGATAACTTTCTCAGAAGCCACAAGGCTTACTGGGTCACAGCCGCTTACATCTAACACTTCAACTTTGTGTAGATTTCGCGATGACAAATACAAGTTAGCATTTACATCTTCAGTCACAATCAACGCATTCGTTAAATCAAACTCGGCCAACTTAGCGACTAACAACTTAGTCTTAGGCTCTGCAAGAGTAAACTCTTCAACAACGATTAAACGCTCTTGACGCGCTAGCTCAGACAAAATGGTACGCATTGCTGCGCGGTACATTTTGCGGTTAACTTTATGCGAATGATCTTGTGGACGCGCAGCAAAAGTAACACCACCGGAGCGCCAAATAGGGCTTCGGATAGTACCGGCACGTGCTCGGCCAGTACCTTTTTGACGCCAAGGCTTAGCCCCACCGCCGCTCACATCAGAGCGTGTTTTTTGAGCTCGTGTACCCTGGCGAGCGCCCGCTAAATAAGCGACCACAACCTGGTGAACAAGATCTTCGTTATATTCTCTGCCAAATGTAGTATCAGATACTTCTACCGTACCCGCGCTGACATTTCCTGGCGCAGCAAGTGCTAACTGCATAGTTTACATCCCCCTCGGAGTACCGGTTTAATTATTGGCCTTGACGGCTAGCTTAATAAAAACATCACCGCCCGGCGCACCCGGGATAGCACCCTTGACTAGAATCATGTTGCGTGCAGCATCAACTCTAACCACTTCTAAATTCTGTACAGTTACTTGCTCTGCACCCATATGACCGGACATTTTCTTGCCCTTAAATACACGTCCTGGTGTTTGGCACTGACCAATCGAACCGTTTGAACGGTGAGAGATCGAGTTACCGTGAGTAGCATCTTGCATGCTGAAATTCCAGCGCTTAATACCACCTTGAAAACCTTTACCTTTTGATTGACCTGTAACATCTATCATTTGGCCAGCTTCAAAAGTATCGACAGTAATTTCACCGCCAATTTTTAATGCTTCATCTGCTTTCTCAAGACGCAATTCCCAAAGGCCACGACCAGCTCCGGTCTCGGCTTTAGCAAAATGCCCTGCGGCAGCTTTAGTTACACGGGAAGCGCGACGAGTACCCGAGGTTACCTGAACAGCATCATAGCCATCAGTCTCGATCGTCTTAACTTGAGTAATACGGTTTGGTTCGACTTCAACAACACTCACAGGAATGGAAGCTCCATCCTCTGTAAATATGCGAGTCATGCCGCTCTTGCGACCTACTAGACCAATTGTCATTTCTATAAAACCTCTCAGTGTACGGGGCTGGTTACCCGCTATGGCCGCCTTCGACTCTCTTAGAACCGTCGTTACGACCAGCTAAAACAGAATACGAGCGTTACACATCAGTTCGTTTTAGTTGGTAAGGCTACCGCCTAAAACGATTTCTTCTCGACTCGCTTGCGCGATTAGCCGAGGCTAATTTGAACTTCTACACCAGCCGCTAGATCTAACTTCATCAAAGCATCGACTGTTTTTTCTGTTGGCTCAACAATATCCATCATGCGTTTATGTGTACGAATCTCGTACTGATCACGCGCATCTTTATTAACATGCGGCGATACTAAAACTGTAAAACGCTCTTTGCGAGTAGGAAGGGGGATAGGACCGCGGACTTGAGCACCTGTACGGCGCGCAGTTTCTACGATTTCTGCAGCAGACAGATCGATCAGTTTATGATCGAACGCTTTCAATCGAATTCGAATTCGTTGATTTTGAACCACTTTATAACCTCACTAAGCAAAGAACCAGTTCTTTGTTTTTTTAAAAAGAACCGTAATTGTCGCGTCATTTACTGACACTTACTCATTTAACATTTATTTCACTGTCAAAAAGAGAGCGCGCATTCTAATGGCGAGACGAGGGAGTGTCAAACTATATTTAGGATAAACATCAGCGGTTTAAGCGAATTATTGACGTTAAATGTCAATTAGCCTTTCTCTTTAATGTGCTCGGGCCTTACGCCCCCTAAGCTGCAGTCAATATTTTAAAATATATGTACATATATAGAAGAAAGAGCATTATTATTTTAATGACTGCATTTATTGGACAGCAACAGAGTCTTAAGCCATTTCGATATCAAACTACTTCGACAAGTTAAAAAAGTCTTCCACAGCCTCACGATCTCTCATCGCATCCTCATAGCCACACTTTATTAACTCACGACAAAACGCCGCTTCAAACATAAGATAACTGGCTAAACTCCCGCCCCCGCCTTTAGTATTGGCCCCCATCGCCTTCAACACTCGGCGCAAACCAAAAGGCAAATCAGCTATATGTTCTGACGCCAACTCATCCAAATCAATAGAAGGACGAATAACCAGCATATCAACCGGCTTTAATGTGTCTGACTCAAAATGCGGCGCTTCATTGGCGAGAATACCTAAAGCCTCGTTAACTCGGACTAAATTGTCTACATCATTTTCCAAGGTATCAATAAAAGCCGAGTTAAATATATGGCCTACTGTCTGGGCCAGCGATGGCGGATGATCACGACGTGCTGCTATACGACTCTTACTATGACCACGCACACCCACCACAAGAATACGCTCAGCACCCAGCTTTAAAGCCGAGCTTAAAGGTGCCAACTGACGCAATGAACCATCACCAAAATACTGTCTACCCACTTTTTCAGCCGGAAACACCCCAGGAATAGCCGTCGAGGCCAACAAATGCTCAACCGCTAAGCGCGAAGGCACACCTATGCGCTTATTACGACGCCAGCAATTCAGAGATTCATTTCCCTGAAAAAAGCTTACCGAGTTACCCGTTGCATAGCTGGTTGCCGTTACAGCAACCGCATCAAGCAAACCGGCATCAATACGCTTTTGGATATTATCGAAACGAATGGTATGTGACAAAAGGTCACGCAGCGGGGCATTATCAAGCAATGCCATAGATCGGTCTTGAGCATAACGACGACTCAGCAGCGATAAACCCAACCTCCCAGCATTGATCATTAAGTCTATGCCACGCGCCTTCACCACACGATTAACATGCAGATTAGTCCAAATTTTCTCTACCTTTTTAACACCCAGCCGAAAATTATTCGCCGATGAAGCGAGCGCCACCGCATTGAGCGCACCCGCAGAGGTGCCACTAATAATAGTAAAGGGATTCACCGCATGCTTGGGGTGCAAATCGGCAACCGCTTTTAAAACGCCAACCTGATAAGCGCCACGCGCGCCGCCACCTGAGAGTACAAGACCTGTTTTCATCCTCTTAGTTTAGCCAATTCGCAGCATTCAGCTAGCCTCCAACATTAAAAAACCAAAAGATTTCAACTAATTACACTCTCGAACCGTATTTGCCTCGCCATGACCAAGCAAACACATATAGCTCAACAGCTAAACCTCAAACAATTCTGAATCCAGCCAATCAGCCATTTAAGAAAAAAATAAGTACCAACTAACCTCATGTAATGCATAGCTGTCACTTTCCTTATTAAGATCACATCCACTAATTCTTTCTGTTAGGCCATAAACCAGCCCTATAAAGCACCACAAATGAACGAGGACGGGCCTTAAAAGCCAAGATCAGCGACTTTTAAGATTTTCTTCCCATAAAACCTTAAAATTCGCGTTTTTTTTGCGCTCAGATCCTGTATGCTGCGCTCCATTTTTATCATGACAGAACTGAGTTGAGACAATGACTGAATTAGCGCAATACAGAAATATTGGAATATTCGCCCACGTAGATGCGGGCAAAACCACCACTACCGAGCGAATTCTTAAGCTAACCGGTAAAATCCATAAAACCGGCGAAGTGCACGATGGCGCGGCGACCACTGACTTTATGGAACAGGAGCAAGAACGCGGAATTACTATCCAGTCAGCGGCGACTACCTGTTTCTGGAAAGATCACCGCTTTAACATCATCGATACACCGGGTCACGTTGACTTCACAGTTGAAGTTTACCGCTCATTAAAAGTATTAGATGGTGGTGTTGGTGTATTTTGTGGTTCAGGCGGTGTTGAGCCTCAGTCAGAAACTAACTGGCGCTATGCTAATGAATCAGAAGTAGCGCGAATTATCTTTGTTAACAAACTTGATCGTATGGGTGCTGACTTCTTGCGCGTTGTTGATCAAGTAGAAAACGTACTTGCCGCTAACCCATTGGTAATGACCTTACCGATTGGTCGCGAAGACGAATTCAAAGGCCTTGTCGATCTTCTTTCTCGCACAGCTTATGTTTGGGATGACTCAGGCTTACCTGAAAACTTTGAGATTGTTGATATTCCAGCCGACATGGTTGATGACGTTGAAATGTATCGTGAAAAAATGATCGAGACTGCTGTTGAGCAAGACGATGATTTAATGATGGCTTATATGGAAGGTGAAGAGCCAGCCATTGACGACATTAAAAAATGTATTCGCAAAGGTACTATCGCTCTCGACTTTTTCCCCACTTACTGTGGTTCAGCGTTTAAAAACAAAGGTGTTCAATTAATTCTAGATGCCGTTGTTGATTACCTACCTTGTCCTACAGAAGTTAAGCCTCAGCCGTTGACTGATGAAGAAGGTGAAGAGACCGGTGAAGTTGCTAATGTAACTACCGAAGAGCCATTAAAAGCGCTTGCGTTTAAAATTATGGACGATCGCTTTGGCGCATTGACCTTTGTCCGCGTTTATTCGGGTGTACTCAACAAGGGTGACACCATCCTTAACTCATACACGGGTAAAACTGAGCGTGTCGGCCGAATGGTTGAGATGCATGCTGATGACCGTAATGAAATTGATCGCGCACAAGCGGGCGACATCATTGCCATCGTAGGCATGAAAAATGTTCAGACCGGTCACACGCTTTGTGATCCTAAGCATCCAGTAACACTTGAGCCAATGATCTTCCCAGAACCGGTTATTTCTATTTCGGTTAAGCCGAAAGACAAAGGCGGTTCTGAAAAAATGGGTATTGCGATTGGTAAAATGGTTGCAGAAGATCCATCGTTCCGCGTTGAGACTGACGAAGATTCAGGTGAAACCATCCTTAAAGGCATGGGCGAATTACACCTTGATATCAAAGTCGACATTCTTAACCGCACATACGGTGTTGATTTAGAAGTAGGTGAACCTCAGGTTGCTTACCGCGAAACCATCACACAAGAAATTGATGATTCTTACACGCACAAGAAACAATCGGGTGGTTCAGGTCAATTTGGTAAGATCGATTACCGCATTAAACCTGGCGAAGTCGGCACTGGCTTTATCTTCAAATCAAGTGTTGTTGGCGGTAACGTACCTAAGGAATTCTTCCCTGCGGTAGAGAAAGGCTTTAAAGGCATGATGGCAGAAGGCCCATTGGCTGCCTTCCCAGTACTTGACGTTGAGATTGAGCTTTACGATGGTGGCTTCCACGCAGTGGATTCATCAGCGGTAGCGTTTGAGATTGCAGCAAAAGGTGCATTCCGACAGTCAATGCCTAAAGCAGGCCCACAATTAATTGAGCCAATCATGAACGTTGACGTGTTCACACCAGATGATCACGTAGGTGATGTTATCGGTGACTTAAACCGTCGTCGCGGTATGATCAAAGATCAAATGGCTGGCACTACAGGCGTTCGTGTTAAAGCGGACGTTCCACTGTCAGAGATGTTTGGTTACATTGGTAGCTTGCGTACAATGACATCGGGTCGTGGTCAATTCTCTATGGAATTCTCACATTACAACCCATGCCCTAACTCAGTAGCTGATGATGTTATTGCAGCAGAGAAAGAGCGTAAGGCAGCGAAGTAATTTGTAAGTTACAAGTTGTTTATATAAGAGCCCGGTGATGAAAATCATCGGGTTTTTTATTGGGTTGGCTGGCATAAGACTGCGATAACATCATCAACACCAATTCATTAAATCCGCAGATTCCAAGCATTCATAATAGTTTTTCATTATCCCTATGCGCCCGAAATTACTTTTGAGATAAAGACAAAGTACAGTCGGGATAATTAGGTGTCTGTTCTAGATGATCTTGCTAGATAATTTTTTGCCAATTCTGCGGCGTTTGGTAAATCGTAAGCTGGAGCAGGCTTCAGCTTTCATGCCCTCAACTCAACGCTTCTCACAGTTTCATAGGCGTCAATCTATAACCCAATGCATGCATGATAGCGTTAACATTATCTAAACGTGGGTTACCTTTATTAGAAAGTGCTTTTTGCAAGCCTTGCCGTGTCATACCTGTCTCTTGTGCAATCACGGTTATGCCTCTTACTTTTGCAATCACACGTAAAGACGCGAGTAATGCTGACGAATCGCCATCTTGTGCATACTGCTCAAACATCTCCACTAGGTAACTATCAATTTCCTCAGGATGGTCTTTGAAATAATCTTCTTCAATATTATCTAACGTTCGATAGTTAGTCATTATGCAAATACTCCTGCCAATATTTTATGGCTCGATCAATATCTTTTGATTGGGTGCTTTTATTTCCAGCGCATAACAAAACCACAATACGGCCTTTATCTATGCCAAAATAAATACGATAACCCGAATCGAAAAATAGCCTCAATTCATATACACCATTATTTAAATATTTGTGGTCACCAAAATGTCCAAGCTCAAGTCGACGAAGCCGTGCTAGCACCCGACGCCGGTTAAGTGGTGATTTGATTTTTCGAAGCCAATAGGTAAACGGTTCATCGCCACTTTTGGTTGCAAAAATAATGATATTTTTTTTCAGCAACACCTCCATCACTACACCACCATCAATATATCAGTGCCAACTATAGTTGGCAATAGGTTTTTGTCAGTAATAGAATATTTGCGGCGTAAAAATCCAAAGGTGACAAGGCAGTTAAATAGGCTATCAAAGAAATTAAAATAATAGGTAAGTTTAGTCATAGCGTCATCCTTGTCGCTTTGGGTAAGTTTAATTACATGGTAATGCAAACATAGCTTTGAGCGCGGTATGAAATTGTAAAAACTTTTATCTGAGACCGGCTTCATAAACTTGAGTAGGATTAACTTATTACATTTCAAAAATTGACAAGCCTCCAAAGCACAATTAGGATTTGAGCTCTTCAAGGATATGAGGAAGACATGATGTCACGCCCCCGAAAGCAATTAATCTCAATTGACGATACACCCTACTACCATATTACCTCCCGCTGTGTTCGCCGAACATTTTTATGCGGCGTTGATCAACATAGCGGTGAAAGCTACGAACATCGACGACAATGGATTGTTGATAGGATACGTATTTTATCGAGTGTCTTTGCAGTCGATATTTGCAGCTATGCCGTTATGAGTAACCATTATCATTTAACGGTGAAAATAACCCCCGAACAAGTAGAACACTTGTCCGATTATGAAATTATGCTGCGTTGGCTATCGATATTCAAAGGTACCCTGCTCGTCCAGCGCTACCGCAGCGGCGCAAACCTATCTGAGCCCGAACGTAATAGCGTATCCGATACCATAGCGGTGTATAGAGAACGCCTAGCTGATATTAGTTGGTTTATGCGCTGCCTTAATCATCCCATTGCCGTACAAGCCAACAAAGAAGATAACTGCAAAGGGCATTTTTTTGAAGCACGGTTTGATTCAAAAAGTTTAGATGATTTTGAATCCCTTATTACCTGCATGACCTATGTTGATTTAAATCCGATTCGTGCAGGCATGGCAACTACGCCAGAAAACTCGGACTACACAAGTATTCAAGAGCGGATTAAGCCCTCTTTTGATTTAGGAAAAGTCATAGAAGAGTTATCTACGCATAAAGCGCTTACCGATTTTGGTGGCGAGTTAAAACCGCTCATGCCTTTTTTAGACAGCATAAACGAGGATGAAGAAGAAGGTATTCCAATGCCCTACTCTGCTTATCTTGAATTGGCTGATTGGACTGGGCGAGCCGTTTTAGAAGCTAAACGCGGCGCTATACCTGCTGACTTACCGCCCATTCTTGAGCGGCTAAACATCAGCGGTAAACGTTGGTTAAGTGGCGCAACACAGTTTGAGGCATTGCAACACAAACGTTTTGGTAAAAAGCGAGCTCACCTTCTCGCTGATACGGGTTAGCTAAACACTTAATTCAAACACAATAGATAAAAACCTGGGCAAAATACGTTGCTCAGTGTAGCGCTATGGATTCAAAAAAATAATTCCAAACTTTAGCTCTACATAAATAGCTTTTTACGACCTTAAAACTACAAAATCACTTTTTTTCGATAAAAAAATTAAAAAACTAAACTTCATCAATTACAACGTTGAATTCTTTTTTATAAGTGCCTGTCCACTTTTTTATTTTACGACCTTAAAACTACAAAATCACTTTTTTTCGATAAAAAAATTAAAAAACTAAACTTCATCAATTACAACGTTGAATTCTTTTTTATAAGTGCCTGTCCACTTTTTTACCTGTCCACTTTTTTTAAAAACATTCTTAAAATCAAGGATTTAGATTTTATTGTCGCGGTAGCAAATAAAATAAATAACTAAACATGCTAAGTTTTAGGGATTAAGCGACAATGAATAAAAAAGTTACGCCTATACGAAATCCTAATCACCCAAAGAAAGGTTCAAGAACCAAAGCCGAGCCTATTCGTGATTTAAAAACCATAAAGCGGATTAAATTGCAGCTCAAAGCGAGGCCTCGCGATCTATGCCTGTTCACTTTAGGCATCAATACTGGATACCGTGCAAATGAATTACTTTCGATTACCGTCGGCGAAGTCGATCATCTTGTTGCAGGTGACCGACTGGATATAAAGCAAAGTAAAAATCAGAAGTATCGACCGACAACACTCAATGCAACGGTGATAGAAGCAATTGACCAATGGCTGGCTGCTCACCCAAACCCTAAACCAGACTTTCCTTTGTTCTGCTCTTACTTTAATCCTGACGAAGCACTTACGGTTGGCTATTTAATTACCCTTGTCAAATTATGGTGCAACAATGCCGGACTGCGTGGACGCCACTCTTCGCATACACTGCGAAAAACGTGGGGCTACCATCAACGTAAAACTTTCAATAAACCCCTATCATTATTAACATGGGCCTTTGCCCATGCCAGTGAACGACAAACGCTTGAATATTTATGCGTTCAGCCAAATGAAGTAGAAGAACTCTACGCAGAAGCTTTGTAAAACTGCATAAGGCTAAAAAGATTATAAGCGCGTCTCGATATTCTTTTAACGCCACTTGAATACAAAACAAAATGCTTTCAAAAAATAGCTTTACAGGCCATCACGCTTAGCATTTAAGGCCATCTGTCTCCATAAAAACTGCATAAACGCTAAAAAAATAAAAAGCACCTCACGCAATCAAAAAACGATTGCAAGCTTGAAGTGCTTAGTAGAGAATCCAAACCCCATGGACTAAAAACTTACCCGACATGATGTCTAAAACCCCCGAATACAAATTTCTTAATTGGCTGGCACAGCCTTCAGTAAAACCTTATTTAATAGCTTTACTCTCAACAGTTATTATTTTTTTTCAAGCCAACCTCGACCCATTCGGCTTAATATCAGCTAGCGACAAATCATCGGCACTATTATTTAGCAAAATCATTTCGCCCTTTTATGGCAAACAATTGCTTAAACAGCCCTACTCTCTCAGCACTAACAATCAACAACATAATGGCCGAGAAAATATTGTTGTTGTGCTATACGACCAGCCCTACTTTGATAGAAACCGTAAATCCAGCAATAAACCTGTATGGCCAATACCTGTCGATAAGCATCGACGCCTATTGCAAAAAATTGCCGAAGCCAACCCCGCTGCGGTATTTCTTGATGTGTATTTCACAATAGAAAATAAAGAACGCGAAAACGCTATTGCTAAATTTTACTCACAATTAAAAACCATTGATTGCCCCAATGGACTATCGGCTGATGAGTGCGCCGACGAAGCACAAGCGCCCACGTTTATCGCAAGTGTACTACGCAACACAAAACCTTCTGCGACCAACCTAGAAACCGACATCCCTATTGCACCGCCACGGGTTGCATTGGCCGAAATAAATCAACAACAACACCACTACGCTTTGCAAGATTGCCAGCAAGATACAAACAAAGACTGTATTGACACTAGCACCGACACCGCGGCCTATGCGCTTTACCAGCAATGGTGTGCGCGCATGAATGAATTAAAAACTGGTAGCTGCCAATCGATAGACACTAAAAATATTGACCAAACCCTTTTCCTGCAATGGGGCTATGCACCCAGTCAAGATATGGTGAAGCTACAGCGCACAATAAATCCTAACGCCACACATTGCCAAACAGATGGCAATGGCTTTTCTTTACTAATAAAGCCCATTCAGCTGATTTTCAAGGAATTAATTGGCCAGACATCTAACAGACAACAACTATGCCCCTACCACAATACACTGGGTGCGCTTATGGTTGAAAAAATGCCTGCTAGTGATCTTCGTGCCATGCTTAAAAACAAAGCAGTGTTAGTTGGCGCTACCGACTATCCATTGGCCGATAAAGTCGAATCTTATGTGCACGGTTATATCCCAGGCGTATTCTGGCATGCAACGGCGCTCGATAACTTAATCGAACAACCCAACAATTTCCTACGCAAGATGCAAAAAAAACGCAGTGCCAAAATAGAAACAGCTATCACTCTACTGCTGTTTATTACTATGGCAGCATTTATTCACCAAAACACGCTTAATGAACGCCGACTTAAAAGCAACCCTGCTATTAACACTGAAGCTAACCAGTTAACACTAACCCATATTCATCTTTACACCTCAGCTATAGCGCTCTTATTACTGAGCATTTTAATCTGCCTGATATGGGTGGGTCATGACTACGCCCCTGAAAACTGGGTTGGCATTGCAGGACTACTTTTCATATTATGCTCTGGCCAAGCTATTGCCATCCACCGAATCAATGCCCGCTTAGTGATATTTTTTATTGATATATCAAGCCAATCTCTTGGCGCTATTTTTTATAAAATCGGCCTCTTATCTAGCCAAAGAATCGATGCAGTGAATAGGGCTATCCATAACCTACATCTAACCATTAGAGTGTTTTTATTTGTTGGACTGGGTGCCATTTTTGTTACTTGTTTTATAGCGATCGCTTTAACCGTATTTTTGATACCCATTATTTATTTTAGCACTCAGCCTTCTAGCGCGTTTACATTAACAATTTTCACGCTGCTGTATGGCTGGCTTATTTTTATTGCTTTTAGACAATGGTTACGGCTAACACAATATTTAACAGCAACTGATAAAGCAGCTAACAAAGTAACTAGCACTGCTCCGATTACAAGACCTATCAAAACGCCAATCATAAGGTCTATCAAAACGCCAATCACAACGACCAGTAACACAAATTAATTTTCCATCACTCACATTTGACAAAAGGAAACCCGCAAATGAAACCCGTTTTTATATTACTCAGCTTTGCAATAATTGCCATCACAGCCCATACCAGTGACGCAATAGCAAACGCATGCACCGAACAAAAACCCTGCATTATAAGTGCCGTTAATGCCAAGGTACGTTACTACGACGATAATATTAATGAAATAGAGGCTGTTAAAAAGAAAACTTTTAACAAACTATTACCCGCGCAAGGCCTAGCCACTGATGGCCGAACCGATATCGACGGCATTACCCTATTAAAAATAAAAAGACCGGATACGGGCGAGCAAGTGCTAGTAGAGGAAACTGCATTTAAATTAAACCCTGTGCTTAAAATTGACTGCACCGGCATTGCATCGGCGATTGTCGGTAAACAAGACGAAACAAGTTCTGGCGTTGCTGTTGGACTTGGCAATCCTTGTTAAGTACATAGTTAAAAAAATAGTTAAGCGCATAGCTAAACAAATAGTTAAAAGAATAGCTAAGCGTGATTAACCACCATTACGTACCGAGAAAATAGACAGTAAAAGGACATTTGTTATGAATATTATTACCATACCTACTCTCATTCTCGCTTTACTGATAACCGCCAACATTCATGCCGCCGCTGTGTTAAATAGTAAGCATGCAATAAAATCGCCGCATTACACCGGTCAAACAGGCGCTGCTAAGATTCACTATACCGGCTTAGATGATTGGCTTAAACATAGAGCTGACGATGACCTACCCAAAGACATTTATAATCGTGGCTTTATTATTGACGACCCAAAAGTCGTTAAACCGCTTTACGACATCAGTAATCGCTTGTTAAAAAACTGGCCAGGCACCCTACCGAAAAGCGCGATCTTTGTAAGAGTTGACACTAAGTCTTCGGTTTATGGTGCCGAAGCGCTTATTGCTAATGAAATTTTAATTTACTACGGCACGCTCAATAATGTTGAATCGGATGATGAGCTGGCCGCCATTATCGCCCATGAGCTTGCCCATATTTTGCTAGGCCATAACGCCAAAGCGAATTATTTTAATGTTGCGCTGCAATTATTTAATGACTATGAAGGAATGAAAAACCTACGCGATACCGTTAAAGCTGGCCATGTTGTAGAAACCGGCGAAAAAAAATACACACTGACCTTTGACGCTTCATTGCAAAACGATATTGTAAAAGCGGGCGAGCAAAAAAAGCAGGCCTCAGAACTGTATCAGGTTTATCACAGTAGTTTACTTGGCCGCCCCGCAGAATCCGCAGCTGACTTACTCGCTGCAGACTTACTGATTGCCGCGGGTTACTCGCCAATTGGCTTGCATGACACCTTAGGCAAGCTTGGCCGTTCTTATACCATCGAAAAATTTATTAGCCATTCACTGGCCGAAAGCTCAGATGAGGTAATGAATGCCGTTAAACTCTCTATGGATGATCAAGTTAAAGCCTTTGGCACACAGCTACAAAATGCCAACACTAACGGTGAAGTTGATTTTAACGGTCTGGCATCCTTCAGTAATTTCTCAACCTTTACCTCGGGGCTAAGCCAGCGGCTTAAAATAACAGCCATGGATTTTGCTTGGAAGCGTTTTAAAACCAGCCATCCCGTGCCGAAAAAACGGGTAAACAAACTCGTCAATTATCTTGATACTCACTACGGATTACGCCAACGACAAAAAACCAAGACAACGACGTTTTTATCGACCTATCGACGCAATGGTATAAACACTATTAGTAGTTACAAAAAAATCGAGCTAGCGAGTTTGCAGTTGATTAAAGGCAATATCGATAAAGCCGCATCGCAAAGTATCGGTTCATTAACCAGTGGCACAGATAAAGACCCGTATAAACGCTATACCGCGCATCGTATTCGTCGCGATCAAAACCAACTGAGCAGCGCCATTGTTAATATCGAGCGTATTGATCGATACCAATCGATACCCAGTAATGCGCTGGTTGAAATGCTGGATTTATTAATTGATAAAAAAAGACTTAGCTCCGCCGATAAAATCATTCAACGCAAAGAGCAGTATGGTTATACCGTGCCGCAGTTTTATCCTGCTAAAATCGCAATTGCGCTGGCGCGTAAAAACCAGGACGAAGCCCTACTTGCTGCCAATCAATGTATTAACAATAAAAAGATTGCCAAAACGATCAAAAAGCAATGTATATCATTTGGTTTAATCGCTGATGCAGCACCGACAGGGGCTGGGGCTATATTTAATGGATTTAAAAAAGCCACAGGTTCAATTGGTAAGACCTTGAATTCTGGGCTTAATCCATCAAATAAGTAGATGGTGATAAAAAAAGGGGGCTGTATCTTTGCCCCCTTTTTTCGCGGCGTGTTAAACAGCACATCGAATGCTATGGATTCAAGCTGCTGAATCAGGAATTAGTTTGAATAGATTAGTATCAAGTTAATTAAACTAGGCCAGCAATTAAACAATCAAAACCTTCTCACCAGAAAACTCAACCGTATCACCAACAACAATCTGCTTGCGCTTTTGCGTTTCGACCGCATCATTCACCATTACCAAGCCATCAGCAATAACCGTCTTAGCTTCACCACCACTGCTCACGAACCCTTCAAATTTGAGGATCTTATAAAGCGCAACCGGTGCCTTATCAATTTTAACTTCTCTCATAAAGCTTTCCTTTTTTATAAAGCATGATTATACAGGCGGAAAGAGATAAGTACGCTAAGCATTATCGGCATTGTTGAATGCCGTTTGCTTCAATATCAATACCAATACCAAACGGCACTCATCCTTGAGTTATTAATATTTAAA